>OIYE01000098.1_pt1 | contig 85073 bp, 129 predicted proteins | sample 1588091 | NCBI WGS metagenome assembly OIYE01 (sample SAMN03283265) | human gut metagenome | biome: human-associated habitat; material: feces | host: Homo sapiens | place: USA | collected 2013 | reverse complement strand
ACATCAGGGAAACACATGGCAAACCGGACCGCAACTTCCGATTTGTCTTTCATCACTGCATTGACCTCATTGCCGATATATCGGGCCGGCTTCTCGATGGTCAATAAAATTTCATCATTTAGTGCTAATTTTCTCAAGTTTTATTCCTTTCATTTTGTGCAATTTAAACATAATTTTTCAATTTCGAGAAGTGAATTTATAAGTTGTTTTTTAAAAATCATAAGTGATTTTTTTTGAGCCTTTTGAGCAAAATTTTGTGCCGCTTTTTACTCAAAATTCGTCAAATGCGACCACTACCGCAAAACACTAACAGTTTAACATTTTTAGATACAAATTAATACTACTTTATACAAATATACATCATTTTCATTTATTCGATCATAGAGTAAAACTCTGTGCAGGAAAAAGGGATCACTGGAATTTGTTCCTGTTCTTTTTCTATATATAAAATATCTTCTCTTTCGATTTCACCAAACAAGCTTTGATATTCATTAGAAGAAAAAGGAATCGAAGGAATATTCTTTATTTCCTTTTTCGGCTTCAGGAAAGACCACTCTTCTTCAAGGGTTGAACAGTCGTAAACCTGTTGTGCTTTGTGGACATAAACAGCATCTGTAAATTCAGGTGTTTTATGTCCCAAAAAGAGAGAAATCGCTTTCATATTGACTGCGTTATTCTTTAATACTGTCGCATAAATATGTCGAATATCATGAAAATGAATATGTTCGAGTCCACACCGTTTAAGCAGGTTCGTAAAATTCCTTCCAAGAAAACTTCGGTTGTAAGGAAGTCCGTTATGATGACAACAGATGTATTGGTCATCATGAAATTCTATTATGTGCTGCTTGCAATACTCATATTCTGCTTTCTTTACAAGAATTTCATCCAGCACCCAGTCAGGCACTGGGACATAACGGATTCCATTTGCAGTTTTTGGCTGCGATATACCTGTTTTTGTCTGAATAACAGAACCGTTAGAAGAAACAATATTATTGCTGATCTGTTTAGTTATTAAAATATTTCCATTGTGATAATCGATATCAGAATATTTTAAAGCTAACGTTTCTGAGATGCGTGTTCCCAGACAGAATGCCAACAATACTGGAATATAAATGGAAGGAAACTCTTTCTGACAGGTACATAGTAGCAATTGTATTTGTTCAATAGTATACGGTGTAACATTTCGCGGTTTTTTTGGTTTTGTTATTTTTTTTAGCTTTTGGGCTGCTGCAATAGCCGGATTAAAAGAAACACAATGTAACGTAACAGCATCTGAAAATAGGATCTGTACGATCTTCCGCGCATTATCCAAAATATGAGGATAAGCGATTTTTGAGATAACATTCACCAGATCATCGATCGTAATCTGCTGGATTTTTCTCTTTCCGAGTTTTGGTACTAAATACTTATAAAGTACATTTCGGTATGATGTAAATGTATTATATCGGATCTTTTTTTCCTCAATCTGATAATAATACAGCCAGTAATCACAAAACTCTTGGAAAGTATAGTCGAAAGGAATGTAAGATCCATTGACTAATTGTGCAATCATCACTTCTTTTGCTTTCACCGCTTCAGCTTTTGTTAAAAATCCGCTTTTCTGTGTAGGAATACATTTACCCGAAGAAAAAGTCAGGGAAAAACGGATCCGATAAGTTCCTTTATCTTTCGATACATCCCCACGGAATTGATACGAAACAATAGAACCGTAAAAGAAAGATGGTTTTGCCTGCGGACGCTGAATTGTCAACATAATTCACACCCCCTTTTTTATATAAGGAGCGAAAGTTTTGATGATTTCTTTTGCATCAGAATCTGCATCGATAATGCCACAATAAACATCAAACGTTGTGGTGACAGACTTGTGTCCTAACAATTTGGATATCTGTTCCAACGGGATTCCTTTCTCGAATAACAATGAGGCAAACTCATGTCGTAATCCATGCATGGAAATGAGCGGTAAAGAAGCTTCTAAACAAATCCGTCTCAGGGGGTTTGCTATTGTTCCTTTTTTTCGTAATGTTCCTTTCACGGAAATAGAAATATACCCTTCATCGTAAGGGTCCCCCTTTTCTTTTGCACGGTCTATGATAGACTGGTTCCAGGTCTTTTTGTGTTCCAATTCTTCAAACAAGAAATCAGGAATTTTCAAACATCGAAAACTAGACCATTTTGGGTCTTTCTCTGTTTCATATTTCTGCAAAGAATAGGATTCATCTGACCTTGTAACTTTGAAACTATCTACGTATTGTCGTTCGATACGTAGGACTTTCGATTCTGGATCAAAATCCTCATAGCGCAGTCCGCGGATCTCGCCAGTCCGTAATCCTGCAAACAGTGCAAGAAGAATTTCAAAATACACATTTGGATGTTTGGATGCTGTCTGTAAAAATATACTCAGCTGTTGTTTGGTATACAACTGTAGACCACCTAAGTGATGTTGCTTCTGTGGAAGATACATGATGTCTGGACGGATATCTGTATGAATATATCCATACGCGTAAGCATCGCGGAAAATCCTGCGCAAGAATTTCGATGCAACATTTCCAGAAGAATCTGAAATCATATTGATACGCAAAAGCAGTTCATTGATGTACTCCGGTGTCACATATGGCAATAAGATATCTGTTTTTATTCTGGGGATGATATGCTTTGTGATTGCCCAGAGGCCGATCACTGAGGTTACGGTATCTGTATCTGGCAAAAAAATAGTATCAAGCCAAAATTGAAGAAATTCCTGAAAAGTATACTGTGTGTTCCCTATTTTTTTTATGCGGGCAAGGTCATCCAGATATTTCTCATCATCCTTTTTTTTCATTAAAACAGCTTCTTCTTTGGAAGAAATCCCACTTACTGTCTCATAGGATATTGTAAAGTTATTTAGGTTAATAATGCGTTTTTTATATTCCCAGCTATGATTATGGTTAGAGATTACATTTTGATTGATGTTCATGATATCCTCCTTAAATTACTACAATTTTTGGAGAAATTGAAAATCAGCTTAGATTGTACTATGTAATCATAAAACTTGTCAAATTATTTTGGATTATTGCGGAATGTTGGCAAAATCCCCGTCCAGCCATCGGTCAAAGCTGGCTTTTGAAATACGATAATTGTCACCGATTTTTAAAACGCGGAAAGGCTTCCCTTCCGTATACACCTTTTTTATATATGCATAAGTTTTCGTCCTGCTGATCTGCAGGATCTCCTGAAGTTCCGCGACCGTATATAATTTTTGTTCCATATATGGTAAGGCAGATGAATTTCTGCTTTCCTCCTTTCTTTGTCAGATTAAAGAAACTAATGATTCTTCAAAATTATAGGTTCGTTTTTCCATTTTACGCTTATTGCTTTTCATACGTTTATGGATTCGTCTGCCTTCTGCACAGATATTCCGGACGGTCAATGCATAATCAATTGTTTTTTCAGAAAAGATTCTTCCGCATGGATGGATCGCTTTTGCACCTTTACTCAGTACGAGAGAAGCCAATCCGATATCTTGTGTGACAATGATGTCTCCTTTCTGACAAGAACTAAAAATCGCATAGTCAGCAGAATTGCTGCCTTCCTGAACAGTGACAATCTCGCTATAGGCGGAAGTTAACTGATGATTGTAATCAGAAAACAAGACAACAGGCACTTGTTTATCTTCCGCCACAGTTTCAATGATGTTTTTTACAGAACAGGAATCTGCATCTACTAAAATTCGCATGGGTGGTATACCTCCTTTATAATGTATTCATTTATAGTATCGTGAAAAAAGTTATAAATAAAAAATTTCGGACAGAAAAAAGAGACAGCCGAAGCTGTCCCTTTGTAAATTACATCGATTTTCTTTCTTTGATCTCTGCCATTTTCGCATCATTTAAGCGGGAAGCCCCACGGACCCTGGAAAAAGACAGATATCCGTTCATCCGGTCAATTTTTGTTACATTTTTGGATCCGCATTTTGGACATACATCCATGTCCAGCTGCTCGTATCCGCAGTCATCACAATAGGATAAGGCAAGATTCACTCCCTCATAGAATCCCATGTCCATGGCTCTGCGGACCAGTGTACGGATCGCATTCATGTTATATCCAAGATTATATCGCACATACTGGATCTTGCCACCATTAAACAGTTCCCAGAACCGGTGTTCCAAATCCTGTTTCTGAATCGGGGAGATGTTTTCGGTTACATGACAGTGGAAACTGTTGGATACATATTCCCGGTCAGAAACATTTTTAATGATTCCATATTTTTTTCTGAACTGCTTGATTTGTTTACCACAAAGACTTTCTGCAGGTGTACCATAAATAGCGTATAAATGATGGTCTTCTGCTTTGTACTGCTGAATTTTCTTATTGATATATTCCATGACCTCAATGGCAAAAGCGCCATCTTCTACCAGGGACTTCTGGTTATATAACTGCTGCAGTTCATTCAGTGCTGTAATACCAAAAGATGCAGTTGCAGAATCCAGTAACGGAGCAATTCGATCATCATAATCCAAATGTCCCCCTAAAAAGCCGCCCTGGCAATAAGCCAGAGGATTACAGGAAGCCTTCATATGGCCCAGATATTCGTAAGTCCGGCAATGGATCCTCCGGATCATTTCCATGTAATAATCCAAAACTTCATAGAAAGGTCGATTTTCTTCCCTGGATTTCGCTAAGATCATTGGAAGATGCAAACTGATCGCGCCAATATTGAACCGTCCCTGAAATACCGGGACATCATCATCTCCTGCTTTATCCTGCCCGCCCTTTTCCCAGTATGGGGAAAGGAAGGCACGGCACCCCATCGGGGAGATTACCTTATGGTAAGTCTTGTACATGTCTGCAATATAACCCTCACCGGTCAGAGATAACCAGTCCGGATACATGGTTTTTGCGGAACACTGGATACCTTCGTCAAACACATCCTCATTGATGCATCCAGGACCATGCAGATTTTTGTCATATAAAAAGACCAGTTTCGGGAAAAGAACGGCATGTTTAAAGCCTTCTTTCCCCTGTCCGCCTTTGTGGACCCGGAGGATAGCTTTTGAAATCTCCCTGCCCCATTCAGAAGTATCAATTCCAAAACTGAACGTGATAAAAGGATAATCACCCCTGGAGGAAGCGACTGTGTTTAATTTGTACTCGATTCCCTGATAGCCCTGTTCGATATCACGGATGGTTTTGGACTTTGCATAGGCAGCAGCTGCTTCATCTGTTCCTTCCGTATGCAACTGGGCCGCAACAGTCCGAAACTCTTCCAGATATTTTTCATAACTTTTCTTTGCATATGGAGCCAGGATTGTATCGATCTCAGGTACGGTAAATCCTCCGTACTGCTGGCTTGCTGCCATCAAGATAATATCACCAGTTACATCGAAAGCCGTATCAATACTCTTTGGCTCGTTATACCACATGTTGCTCATTTCAAAACCACCAGATAAAACATCTCCAAGCCGAAACAAACAACAATTCATAGTATCCCTGCGGGCAGACATATCATGGATATAAATATATCCTTCGTTAATTGCCTGGACCTCATCCTGGTTTAACTGGAACTTGATATACAGTTCTTTGTTTAATGCATTCATGATCAGGGTACGTTTTGTCGATACCAGCGTGGAATCTGCATTGGAATTTTCCCTGTCTCCTAAAAACTGGATCCGGTTCGCTTCCATATTTACCCGGTCCATCATATTCGCGTATTCATTTTTAAAATTCCGGTAATCCCGGTAAGATTTAGCGACGGTAGGTGCTACTTCATCCAGTGCATTTTCTACCAGGGAATGCATTGTCAATACACTGACCTCATCCTGCATAGAATGTAACTGTGTTGTGACCAGCTCCAGGATTTTCTGAATTTCCTTGTCTGTAAACGTATATAACGCACGGTCTGCAGATTTGTTGATTGCGATAATGATCTTATTTGGGTCATATACCTGTTTTCTTCCATCTTTTTTAATAACGTACATAAATGATGTCCCCTTTCGTATTTGTTTGCTTATAGTATTTTCAAAATTGTAAAAAACAAAAGGAGGGCAATAACCTCCCTCCTCCGTTATGTATCATCATTTTTCTGCTTTTGCAATCAATTCGTCCAAACTCTGCGGTGAAAAATCATTGACATCGCAGCAGGCATTATACCGGCCAGGAATCTGTTCGATTGCTTCCGCATGGACATGTCCGTGTACATGATAAGCATCGCGGAAAAATCCATTCCATTCTTGGATAGGATAGTGAAATAAAACAACTTTTCTTCCGTTATCCCGGATTTCTGCATAAGGACGGATCCATTCAAAAGCCTTACAGAATTCTTTGTTTCGAACATTGAATATATCATGATTTCCTGTAACAAGGAATTTCTTCCCTGGCAGTTTTTTTAAAAAATTAGCAATTTCTGTTTCATGGTACATTCCAACATCGCCAAGGATATATACCTTATCCTGATACGTCACCTTTTTGGTCCATTCACGTTTGATCTTCTCATGCATTTCTTCAATGCTTGTAAACGGACGGTTTGTGTTTTGCAAAGTTAAAATTTTATTGTGAAATAAATGTAAGTCGCTGATATAATAATTCATAAAATCTCCTTTCAGGCGGAAAATTCCACCAGATAATTCATGACCATCGCTCTTTCATCATAGAAAACGATCTCATCGGCACGCAGTGAACTTCCTGCCTTTGCATGAAGGCAGTTTTTATGGTCTATATCCAGGCGTTTCGCAGTCATCTGGCAACTGGATGTGACAAATAATGGTTTGCCATACGCCACGGCAAATAAACCCATATAAGCAGATGATTCATTTTCCTGATTCCATTTTGCATAAGAACTGCTGGTATACCCAAAACTCTTTAACGGATCCAGGGCAAAATAGGCTCCATCTCCAAACATTCTTCCATGCTCATAGGATGGCAGGATCTTTAAAGAATTTTCAGTGATGTTCAGCCAGTTCGCATTTCTGCTGCCATGCCACATCTGCCGTACATATCGGATATGTTTTTCCCCGCAGTAATCATTAAACAACCGCTGCTGTTTTTGTGGGATCACACGCCAGATGTGTTTCACTTTGCTTTGCAGGGAAGGGATCAGATGTTCATAGACTTCCTGTTTCTGGGAGTCTGTGGCATCATAGACCTCGATCTGCTGTCCTTTGAAACTGCCGATCGCACATGGGGATACCATTTCCATTGCAGTCAACAGATCGTTTTCCCGGTCAATAATCTTTTCAAAATCGGACGGGGTATTTGCCAGTAATTCACTGACATGCCGGCTTTTCCTTGGCGAGATCATCAACAACTGTTCCAGATGTCTGTTAAATGCAGCTGTTGTTTTTAAACTGCTCAATTTTTTCAAAATTTTCTGGGATTCTTTTACCTGAGCTACTGTAATGTTCTGGTTGACCAGATGGGTTTCTACCATCCCTTTTGCATAACGGTATAATTTTTCATACAGTGCTGCAGCCACGTCAGAATCTTTTGTTTTTACCTCCTGCTTTGCTGTATACTGGGGAGCCAGGTAAACGTCAGAGGTATCGACATAGCCCTTTGATAATTTCTCATAATATCGGATCCAGTACATATGGATCGGATAAGGGTTCTGCAAGTCTTTGACCCCGAACATTTCCCCACGTTCCGATCCGATCCTTCCATAGGTAGCATGGAGTAGATCGCCTTGCGGTTTGAAATGATAAAATTTATAGTTATTCGATTGTGGATTAATACAGGTCATGTAAGCCTCCTGATAGGTATCTGCTGGCAGATGGATCCCATTCTGTTTTTCTTTTACATACATACTTGGCATCTGGGTTCCGTCTTTTACATAAGATCCGCGCTGGGTGATTTCAAATTCCGCATCACCAACAGGTGTTTCTATAACCATAAAATTCGGAATGGAGATATCCAGCAAACGTTTTCCTATCTCTTTGTATAATCCAGACTCTGTATTTGGAACTTCTACTGTTTCAATTCCATCGTTGGTTGTGATTGTGACATGCATAATAATACTCCTATGATTGTATTTCAGACTCTTTTCTTTTACTCTCCTTTCTTCTATTGTTTTGTCTGATACTCATAGAGTGGATAAAAAACTAAGAAACAAAAGAGTGTCCGAAAGTTTGACACTGGGTTGATACAGGTAAGATAAGCTTCCGTATAGGTACCGGATGGAAGCTGGATAGTATTTTACATTTCTTTTACATACATATTTGGGACCGTTTTCCCGTCTTTTACAAAAGTTCCTCTCTGGGTAATGTCATATTCTGCATCACCTACTGGTGTGGTAACGGTCATGTGGTTAGGGATCGTGAGATCCAACAGATGTTTTCCGATTTCCTTATACAATCCGCTTTCTGTATTTGTTACTTCTGCAGTTTGTGTACCTGCGTTTGTTGTAATTGTGATATACGTGAACTACCGCAAGCGACATGCGTCGGATGCAGCTTCTGCGAGGCCAAACTGCGCCTCGATGGGCGGTCACGCGCCCACTACTCCCCTGTGACGGGATTACTTTTCAGGCAGCTTTCTCCTGCCAGGTCTTTTCACTTTTTCCAAACACCAGTAACAGTTCCCTGCGTTTGTCCTTTCGTTCGGTATGATGAGCCTTTGCAGCAGGGCTTGGATGGTGTTTTTTATGCGCTGTTCCTTTATTGCCAGGGACATACCAGTCCCGGATCTCTACAACGTTGGTTGTTATCTGCAGGTAGGACAGGTCCATCCCTGCAAATGCATCTGGATATCTTTTCCTCAGAATGTTCGCAGCACCGTTGACATCGGCATTCATTCGTTTTCCATCGTGGCAGCGGTAACAGCCACGTTTTGCCCGTTTGCCGGAAAAGTTTTTCTCTTCATCATCCACCCCATAGGTCGGGATGTAATCCCCTGCCGTCACATCTGCCTGGGAAGTATAGCTCTCCTCCTGTTCCACGACCGGGACCTGCAGTTTCGCTGCCACCACACGGATGCACTGGTGCAGTTTCTCGAAAGGGACAGAGACGAATGCCTGGTTATTCTTCTTCCCGGTATTGATCTCCTGTTTCTGCTCCTTGTTATAACCGACCACTATGACATCCACCTGGTGGTGTCTGGCATAGCGTAACAGATACCAGGCACATTTGTAAAAGATATCCCGCAGCGTATCTTCCCGTTTCCGGGAAAGGGCATCTAAGGCATGGCTGTCTTTTTTCGAATGGGTACTGTCGGAGCCTTTTGTCAGATCCGACAGGAGTTTTGCACGCCGTTTGTTGAACCACTGGTTGATGGCTTTCACCGGTCCGCCTTTTATCACAAACGGACTGTTACCGAAGTTCCCTGCCACGGCAAGCAGATTGTTTAATCCAACATCCACACCGAGGATTTTTGACGGATGTTCTGGCACTGGGATTTCTGCAACATGGTCATCAAACGTTACCATCACACAAAACTGCCCGTGGTACGGTTTTACTTCTGTCTTCACGTAGGTCATACCGGCAAAAACGGATGCTTTCCCGATACAGAGAGGCTCTTTGCAGTGGACAAACCGCAGGTAGGCTTTTCCCTGGACAACCGACAGTCTTGCCGTCTGAACCGTCCACCAGGCGGTAGCACCGGTCGTGCGGATGTAGCCTGGGATTGCCAGTCTTCCCTGAAACTTTTCCGGATGCACCAGGTATTCTTTTCTGGCATGGAAATATCCCACCCAGGCTTTTTCTGTTTTGCGGATGGCGTTCTGGTTCACCTGGCTGTCCATCCGGCAGTAGACCGGATGTTTAATCTCTTTAAAGATGGCATCCAGTGCCCCATAGGGTAAGAACCATTCTTTCCGTGTAGGATAAGCAAACGTTATCCGTTTCATCTTCGAACAGGCAACGGCAGATTTCATACCGCCTGCCTGTCTCAGAGCATCCATCTTTTTCGCATACCGTTCCTCACTATGGAGGTTTGCCTTCTGGATCCCGGTGAACACATCATGCAGGACTTCCGTCTCTGTCTTTGACCGCTCCTCCGGGGATTTGCGAAGGCCCGTCATTGTGTTACGGATGTAGAAGTTGGCAGTATTCCGCATACAACGGGTGTCTGTAGTTGTCCGGGTAAAGTACTCCCGGAGTACAGCGTTTCTTTTGCAGTTAATCGTCCATGTACGCATGAAATATACCTCCTTCTCATTTGGTAGAAAAAATAGTTTCTACTTATAGCATGTAGAAACGCAAACCAGTTTCTACTAAGAACGCCAGCTGGCGTTCTTACGCACTTGTATCCCACGGACGACTGCCGTCGGCCGGGGTTTTACGTGCGGTTTCGATAAATAGAACTCCTTGATTGCATTTCAGACAGTTTTGTTTTTTCTCCTTTCTTCTGGTATTTGTCTGATACTGATAGAATGTGGAAAAACAGGTGGAATAAAATCCTGTCCGAAAGTCCGGAAATTTGACGGGGATTTCATTTTGTGGGAAAATATCCTAGAAGGGAGGGAATCATATGCAAGTAATCATTACTGTAGAAAATAGAAATGGGATGCTCTTTAACCACCGTAGAGTGAGCAGGGACCAAAAAGTTTCCGAACGGATCCTTGCTTATTGTAAGGAAAAGAAACTCTGGATGAATGCATATTCTGCAAAATTATTTGAAAACAATCCGCAGATACGTGTTTCGGAAACGTTTTTAGAACAAAAAGATGCGATATGCTTTGTAGAGGACCAGGATGTTACCCCGTATTTACCAGAGATCGATACGATCATACTCTTCCATTGGAACCGGGATTATCCGGCGGATTTCTTTTTTACTGTAGATTTGTCTGAATGGAATCGGATCCATCAGGAAGAATTTGCAGGAAAATCGCATGAAAAGATCACCATGGAGGTATATAAGAAATGAGAAAATTAAAACAATTATGCATTATCTTTTTGATGCTGTGTCTGGTTTTTGCAGGATGTGATATTCCTGTAGATACAGGGAATACATCAGCTCCGGCATCAACAAAGGAAACGGTTACATTAACAGATATTCCGGAATATGCCGGGAAACCGTACATAACGATCCATGATAATCAGCCGGACTTCACGGATTCTGATCTGACCACGGAAGCTTTTGAGAATTACAGCGACCTGGATGATCTGGGACGATGCGGAGTTGCTTATGCGAATATCTGCATGGATTTAATGCCGACAGAGGAACGGGGATCCATCAGCCAGGTAAAACCAAGTGGATGGCATTCTGTAAGATATGACAATGTGGATGGAAAATCTTTATATAACCGTTGCCATTTGATCGGCTGGCAGCTTGCCGGGGAAAATGCAAATGAAAAGAATCTGATCACTGGAACACGTTATTTGAATGTGGATGGGATGCTGCCATTTGAGAACATGGTTGCTGATTATGTGAAAGAAACAAACAACCATGTATTATACCGGGTGACTCCGATTTTTAATGGCAATAACCTGGTAGCTTCCGGTGTCGAAATGGAAGCCATGTCCGTAGAAGACCGAGGGGAAGGCATTTTGTTCCATGTGTACTGTTACAATGTACAGCCTGGAATCACAATCGATTATGCGACTGGAGACAGTTATCTGACTTCTACAAAATCGGAAGAAACTGGAGACAGCACGTATATTCTTAACGAAAATACGATGAAGTTCCATACCCCGGATTGTTTGAGTGTACAGAAAATGAATCCGAACAACCGAAAAGAATATACTGGAAATCGGCAGGATCTCCTGGATCAGGGATATGAACCTTGCCAGCAATGCCATCCATAAGAAAAAGCCTTAGAGAACATTCTCTAGGGCTTTTCTTTTACGTGAAATATTGTGAATTGATTTTGCTGGATATCATGTACGATGATATCCTGGTTTTCTTTTTCGAAAGACATGCTCACGTAGCAGTCTTGGGCTTCACTGATCCTTTCTGCGAGGTCCGTAGCTTCTTTTTTTGCCATATTCCATGCAGCAGGAAATGTAGGAACTTCCTGGAATGTTTTGGACTTATCAGTGGATACGGTAATGGTATACACGGGACAGCCTCCTTTTCTCTTACGTATGGAAATCAGTATAGCAAATCATAAGAGAAAAAGCAACCATACGTTCGCCTACTCCATGGCATTGAAAATATCTTCGGCAGCAGTTGTCCGTTCCACATTTTCCTGTTCGATATTGGCAGGGTTTTCATATTCCCGTAAGAAGTCAGAAGCAGCAGTTTTTGGATCGGTAGCATTTTTCAGGCTTTCCAGGAGACCCGGTTTGTAATCTTCCAGATAAGCGATCAGACTGTCTAACTGTCCAGAAATACTTCCGATACTCTTTCCTTCATCAATGGTATATCTACAGAGATATTCTTTGATTACAGGATCCGTAAATCCGCACAATCCATATCCATAACGTCCTCCGGAATATAACCCGAACCGGGAACTGGTGATCACTTCGTTACGGCTGATCTGTCCACTGTCGACCATTGTTGTAAACTGATCACTGGAGATTCCGGTATTGTTGATGGATTTAATCTCTAAAGACGATGGATTGAATGCCGGATATGCTTCATTGGCAATATTTGCCATGATACCGGCAACACCTGCCTTGGAAAATCCCAGGTCTAACAGGTAATTCTGGATCACTTCTGCATTGCTGTCTCCATTCTCTTCGCTTGTGCTGGCAAAACGGCGGATGGTAAGAATTTCATTGCAATCTACTTTCCGATCGTGTGTGATCCCCCATTTGGTGCCTTTGGCTTCCACAATATCCCCATCACCATCATACAAAGCAACGTGTCCTTCGTAGCAGACGACATCTCCTGCTTTTGCGTCTTCCAGGCTTTTTACTTCTTCACCAAGAGAACGCCATCCGTAAGAAGTTGTGTACTCTCCATCATAAACACCGCAACGGGATAATACTTCATACACAAAATGGGAGCAGTCAATACCATTGGTCAGGGAATCTCCGCCCCAGACATAAGGGTTTCCTACAAACTGGTCAGCAAAATTGATGATTCCTTCGCCAGTACCATTTTTGACATCGTAAACAGTATTTGTTACATATGTAAAGGCTTTATTGTCTTCCGGTTTCACCACCTGCTCTGCGGTTTCCATCTTATCCTCACCGGTTTTTGTTACATATTTCAAAGCTTTCTTTCCCTGCTGCAAGTAAGAAGCTTTTACAAATCCACGGACATCCCCAGATTCGATATATACCCAATCTTTATCACCATCTGCGATCACATAACATAATGCTTTCGCAGAAAGTTTGCCGATAATTCTGGAATCTTTGGATGTGCCTTCACGGACATTCAGGCTGGTTTTTACTTTGGCATAAGCATAGGTTTTATCAACCTTTGCGAATCCCTTCCGGATATCTTTTGCTGCATGTTTAAAATATTTTCCATAATCAATGTGGTTTGCCCAGGCTGATAAATCTTTGCTTTCTTCAGCAGCAGAGTCCTGTTCGGCATCATCGTTTGCCTCCTGTGAAGCTTCTGGTGTTGTTTCGGGTGTTGCTTCTGGTGTGGTTTCCGGTGTTGCTTCGGGTGTTACTTCCGGAGTCGTTTCTGGTGTTACTTCCGGTGTCACGGAAGGTTTTTCTGAGCTGCCATCTGGATCTGCTTTCGGTGTTTCTGGTGTCTCGGATGGGGTAGGAGTGACTTCCCCGGGATTCTTTTCATCGGTACCTTCCCCGGTATTCCCTTCTCCTCCCCCGTTTTCTCCAGATCCATTTTCATTCGGAGCAGCTGGTGTTACGGTGGGTTCCTCAGTCGGTGTCACGACAGGATCCTCGGTTGGTGTTTCGGTTGGTGTTTCGATTGGTGTTTCAGCTGGAGTTTCGACTGTTGCTGGATCTGTAACTTCTGCCATAGTTTCCGATCCATCGTTTGCGGTAAGCGGTGCAGTGATTTCTTCTGCATGAACGGAAGATACAGGTCCTAACACCATGCCTGCAGCCATAACGGTACTGGTTACTGTAGTTCCAATTTTTTTAAAAGATTTTCTCATTTGATTCCTTTCTTGTCACGCATTTGTTACTAAACGGAATTCCATTTCCGTTAATTTAAAAACGGTTGCTTCTTCTGTATGTTCCATGACATAATAAATGCCATTTTTCTGCATGATCACATCAATGTACGATACAGGATCGTTTGGGTCGATGCGGTCAGCCATACAAAGTTCCCCTTCACTCGTATAGATTGTCAGGTATTCCCTTCCATACGCTTTTTCTTTTACAACATTAATAAAAGATCCCTCTGAACCTAATAGGTCATACATTTTCAAAAAATTCACTTTGTATGAAGTTTTGTATGGTTTAGGTCCATAGATTTTCTGCATTAGTTCCATAACATTATCATCCATACTATAAATCCTTTCTGTTATAATATACTTCCCTCTAACTATAGTATGGTCAAACGGATGCAAAAAATACGACACTTTTTCTTGACACTATTGTACTATGTATGGTAGAGTGGATGCAACTTCTTTTATCCCCTTAGAAAGAAGTTACGTATTTTTACGAAAAAAGGCTATCAAATATAGTCTTTTTTTGCTTCTGTATATAGTATTTAGAAAAAACAAAAATTCGAATTTTTTCGGACACAAAAAATCCTCCTCAAAATGAGAAGGATTTTTCTGTACTAATAGGAAAATGCCAAAAAGTCTACAACCGGACGTTCTGCATTCCCTGCTGGAGAATTAAGTAGTTTATTCTTTACCACTAGGGAACTACTGCCGCCACCATCCAGACTTCTGGCAAAGGTACATCCAAGGTCTGAGAAAATGGACTGCATCTCTGCAAAAGAAACGCCTCTCCGGTAATTGTTTTCTCCTGCTGTAATGATGTAATATTCTCCCGGACGGACCATAGCGATCCCTGTCCGGTTGTAGTAATAGGAATTAATCTTATGTTGGGATGCCAGATCGATCTTCTTCCCCTCCTGAATCAAAAGCGGATCTGCAGTACCAAACACATCCTTTACGCCCTGTTTTAAAAGTTTTGCAGCAGAAATTCCAGCCTGTGGCGTAAAAAGCTTTCCGTCTATATCCAGACATACTTCGGAGCCGGTTGTTGTTCCGTCCTTTACGATTTTCCCATTTTTGATAAACAATCCCGCACAGGCCGGCTGTCCAGTGTCATAGGAAAAATAGCTTCCGTTCGTTACAACGGCATCCTTATTCCTTTTGCAGTAGGAAGTTGGGTATTCCCTTTTTCCGCCAAAGGAGTCATAAGACAGTCCACTGGAGATCTGTGATGGACTAGAGACCACAATATGCGTCAATAGGTAAGTTCCATTTTTCGTATTCTTCTGCTGCACGGTAACAAAGATATTGTCTTTCGTGATACTGCTGATGCTTTTTTTGACCTCTTTTTTGTAGGTCTCGGCCGCTTGGATAGCTGCTGTCTTCTCTTTTGCTGTTATGCTGGTAGAATATTCTTTTCCAAGATATTTCATGGTAATCTTGTTTTCGCCTTTTACAAAAGACAGTTTTTCTGGCAGTCCGAGATCATCCGCAAGAAGTTCCCGTTCTGTATCATCATCGAAAGATGCCACATACTGAAAATGATCCGATGGATATTTTCCTTCGTAGACCGTTTTGGCAGTTACTATGCGGATATCCTGGAGTTTGTGTATTGGTATAGCATACGTCCGTTCTCCAAGGACAGATTCTGTTGTAATCGTATCATTTTCTGCTGTAATCTTATCCGGTGCATTTTTTATAGTGAAATCAGAAAGATCTTTTCGTGTTCCATCTGTATAAGAGATCTCGCAATCCAGTTTATCGGAATTAAAAGCATCTCCTTCATACACATTTCCATCTGCATAGTCCCACTGGATTTCTTCCACAGGGATCGATTCTACAGGTACTTTTGTCGAAAAATGATCCGTTTGGATGGTTACGGACTGTTTGGGACGCTTGATTTTCTCATTGGCAATCTCAAAATCAGAAACTGTCCTTTTCCGGCCAAGCAGACTCACCGTATGTACAGAAAAATCCTTTTCTGCTACACACGCATACTGGTATGGCTGAGTACCAGAATAGGTGGCTTCGATCTTATATGGGATAAACCAGGTTCCAACTAGGACAGTTCCACAGATGCCCATTCCAATGAGTAATTTCTTTTTGTGCATAAGTTATATCCCCCTTACGATATATAAATAATTTCTCTCATATATAGTATGGTGAATTACTTATACAGAATCAGGACATTAAGGAGACAACAAACAATACGAACAAAGCCAAAAATACAACACAGCATCCGGAGACAATGAATAAGATTTTGGCTATCAGCTTATACTTTTCCCGGATGATGAGTCCGATCGCAAGACAGACTGCGCCAAAAAAGAACACGCCACTCAAAATACCAAAAATGAGATTAACCAGTAAAATTCCCATAAAAGCCATACGAATCCCCTCCTTTCTACCCATAGTATGGAAAAAAGACAGAAGATTAATCTTCTTCTGCCTTTGTGATATCGATGCCGGTTTTGTTCTTGTATTGTCTGACATAGCTGCGAAGTCTCATGTATTCTTTGCAATACCTGAGTTCAAGTTCCTTTTCCCGCTTATAATTTTTCCGCAATTCGTTTAGTTCTTTTTTTAGTTTCGCTTCCGCTCTCCCGTCCGCAATTGACCTGTATTTTTCCATTTTGTTGTATAAAGTTCGAATGAAACTTTCCTGTAGGATATTTCTCATCTCCGGAGAAACAGATTCTCTTTTCGCCTTGCGGATCGAGTAAAGTTCCGGATGTGAAGCATACTGCATGAGAACCAAAATGCCGATCTCTTTTGATAAAAACTTGTCCCAATCCTCCACTTTGTCTGCCAGCTCTTTGGTAATGACAAGGTAATTGTACATACCATACCAGCTTTTCTTTGCAGATGACTGTAAATCAGCAAGACTGACTTTGATCTCATAACATCGAAAGGTTCCTTTACTGTCCATAGTTACAAAATCGCAGATCTCGTTTCCCATTTTCTGATGTGGAAATCCAATTGTCACTTCTTTGCAGCCATATATCCTTTTTTCGCGACACATCTGCTCCAACGCCGTTTCGATATCCAATGTCTCCTGTCTTTTTGCCATGTTATAGAATCACCTCATCTTTTCCGGCCAAAAGCATGTCCGCAATACATCTGGTTACATGAGTCATGATTTCTGCCTGCGAACAGTCTGCTTTGATGTATTCCTCTAGGGACTGTGAATCGTAGGCAAAATCCGTAGCGGTCAAAAATTGGATGATAAAGGACCGGCGGTCATCCTTGCTTAATCGGCGGATCTCATGTTTTTCAGTAAACCTTCGTTTGACTGCCGGATCAATACTGTCCTGCAAATTGGTTGCTGCCAGGATGATATGATCATTCGTTACAGAATCCAAAAGCTGTAATAGACAGGTCGTTGTCCGGGAAATTTCAGCGGATGCACCTCCGTCCTGATATTTCCGTTTGATTGCAAGACTGTCCAGTTCATCGAGCATGACGACACATTGTTGCCGGTTAATGTAATCGAAAAGATGTCCAAGATTTTGGGCAGATTTTCCCAGATAGCTGTCCATCATCCGTGAAAAATTTACATACAGGTAAGGCATCCCCAGTTTATATGCGACATATCTGGAAAATTCCGTTTTTCCCACGCCACTTTCCCCATACAGGAGGGTTGCGTTCAAATATGAAATCTGTTTTTCCATTAGAGTCTGACTTACTTTGTGCATGTCCCGGATCCGTTCAAAAATAACTTTTTCTTCTTCTGAAAGATAGTAACGATCTTCGTTATATGTTAGTGCTAAATCTTCAGCCTTTGCAAAACCAGAAATGTTAAGTGGAAGCTCCAGAAGATTCATTCCGGTGTTTTGCAGCAAATTTGTATATCGCTTTACAAAAGCTATGTTTTTCTGCGTAGTGTCTTCGCGGCAACAGCCAAGGGCAGCAAGTTTTGCTTTTTGCAAGTTGTTTTCTGCAACATAACGGACCAATTCTTTTTGTATATTTGTCATTCCCATGTTTTTTCTCCTTATACCATGATGATATTTGCGTTCCGCAGCCAGTATCCCAGATCTTTACGGAGTATCTGGAAATATTCCGGCCAATCGTTTGTAATTGTAATCCATTTTACAAAAAATCCTACATGTTCTGTAATTTCCGAATCGGATGCGTTACGGTATGGTCCATAACAGATCTGTCCTATGCAGTCCGGCATGTCTTTCATAAAAATCCGGTCATTTTCCCAGACCATTCGAAATCCGTCCTGAATGATATATCCGGTGAATCGGGCAACTGTTTTTGAATCTGGAATCAGATGTTTCACCCATCCACCATTCTTCTCTGAGCGGTAGATAAAGGTTTCGAGATTTCCATATGCATCATAGCAATGCAATAGATCGCCCAAGACCCATTCTCCATGTTCATCCATTCCGCGAAACAGATTTTTGTCTTCAAAAGAAATTTTGTTATCTGTCATATACTCCTCCCTAATATGTACAATGCCATCCCATATCACCACGGTTTTTTCGGAACTTTCTCAAAAATCTGCAGCCTGTACAACGAATGCACTTCTTTTTTGAACGACTGATTTTTCGAATGCATTTACCCATGTGCTTCCTTCGGGCTTTTCTCGATGAGGTGTTCCAACAGGTCTTCGCAGGCTTGTACATAGCCATCGTGATTAGTAATGTTTCGCATAGTTGTTGAATCCATAGTTTTCCTCCTAAAAAAATGATAGTTGTTGGTTTTCGTTCGGATTGTAATTCATCCACAGCATCTCTGTTTTCTGACTCAGAACCTGGGAGTACGCTTTGATAGAAACGGTATGCCACCCGTCCAACATGTTCCGGTATAATTCCGAATCATAGCCGGAAAGAACAACCGGTCCCGGATGTTCCAGTAAAACCTCCAGTAGGTCAGTGTGCTGTTTTTCATCCATTTCTATCCGATATTGCTTACCACCGGATCGCGTAGATAGTAGATACGGTGGATCACAGTAGATTAGTACATTGTCTGAATGATATTTCTGGATCAAAGGAACTGCTGAAATACACTCAATCTGTACTCCCCGTAACCGCTCTGCTGCTTCCAACAACCGTTCCGGAAGCGTCTTCCAATCCTGGGCTGCATATGCTTTTTCTCTACCAGAGATATCTGATTTCCAACCGGATGCAGGACCTCCAGTACGAAATCCGAATCCCATATTCAACCGGATACAAAAAGATATTGCCTGCTGGAGAGAATCCGCAGGAATTTCTGTACAGGCATTTTCATATATCTTTCTGGCATATGGTGTAAAAGCGATCTCATGAGCCAGTTTTTCTGGATCATTTTTTACCCATTCAAAAAAACAGACCACATCCTGATCCAAGTCATTGACTGTTTCAATCGCTGACCGATCCTTGTTAAATAAAACAGCCCCGCTGCCGAAAAAAGGTTCCAGATATGTTCGATGTTCCGGGAAGTAGGAAATGATCTGTTTAGCGATCCGAAACTTACTTCCCGGGTATTTGATGATACTGCGCATAAGCTTTTCCTCCTGTATATAGTATGGAGAAACGTAAGAAAATTTGGATTTTTCGGACGAAAAAAGCAGCATCCTAAGATGCTACTTTTCGAATTGTTCTGCAGCTTCTGTTGCTAGTTGCAAAAGTTTGCTATCTTTGTAAATATCTGCCAGTTTAAAATCCGTGTCACCGGACTGCTTTTCGCCAAAGAACTCTCCAACGCCACGCATTTTCATATCCTGTTCTGCGATCAAAAATCCGTCATTTGTGGAAGCCATAAAATCCAACCGTTCACAAGAATCCTCAGAACCATTCAGAAAAATACAGTAACTCTGCCATTTTCCCCGGCCAACCCTTCCTCTGAGCTGATGTAATTGGGACATTCCAAAACGTTCCGCATTTTCGATCAGCATAACGGTAGCATTTGGGACATTTACTCCAACTTCTACAACAGTGGTAGAAAGTAAAATTTGTACTTTGTTTTCTTGAAATTCCTGCATAATCTGTTCTTTTTCCGCAGCTTTCATTTTGCCGTGAAGAATACGGATCTCATATTTTTCCGGAAAAGCTTTCCTGAGATCTTTGTAATAGGATTCCAGGTCAATGACCGGGAAATTCGGGTTCCATTCGATCATGGGACAGATGATATAGGCTTGTCTGCCATGTTCCAGTTCCTGGTATAAAAATTTCCAGGCACGCATACGATCCCCTTTTTGAAGCACGCAGTTTTTGATAGGCAGCCGGTTTGCAGGTTTGTCCTGGATCGTGCAGATATCCATATTTCCATATAAAATCAGCCCAAGGGAACGTGGAATCGGGGTAGCGCTCATAACAATGTTGTGCGGATAAATTCCTTTTTGTTCCAGTGTTTCCCGCTGTTTGACACCAAAACGGTGTTGTTCATCAGTAATGACCAGTCCAAGATTAGAAAATTCTACTTTTTCCGTAATCACGGCATGGGTTCCCACAAGGAGCTGGATCTTTCCGGAACAGATTTTTTTGTAGATGGCAGCTTTCTTTTTGGTAGATCCAGTTAACAACTGGGCGGAATAACCCAGATGGTAGGAATCCAGCATATGCTGCAGTTCCTCATAATGCTGACTAGCCAAAACCTCCGTTGGTGCCATTAAAACTGCCTGATAGCCATTCTCCGCTGCCAGGAACATAGATAAGATTGCGATGATGGTTTTTCCGGATCCGACATCCCCCTGTACCAAAAGATTCAAACGTTTCTGCCCTTTGACCTTCTTACAGATCTCGGAAAAACATTTCTTCTGTCCTTTTGTCAAAGCAAATGGCAGCTGCGGAAGTAATGCTGTTGTTTCAGACTGCTCTTTCAGTTTACAGGTATTCCTTACCTCAGAAAAAATCTTAGAAAGATCTTTTCGGAACCAGAAAAATTCCTCAAATACAATCCTTCGGTATGCAGCAAGATATTCCTCCTTGGTTTTGGGATAATGGATCCAATGTAAGGCATCTGTCCTGGAACAAAGGCCGTATTTTTCCATGACTTCTATGGAAAGTGTTTCCGGACACTCTTTCCCTTGCAGTAACAGTGATGTATATTTGCGAAGCACCAACTGTGTCAGCCCACGCGTCAGCGGATAGACAGGCTGCATAGTTCCAGTCATCTGCTCATATTCTTTTGGTGTATAGATCTGTGGCTGCGTCATTTGCGGATATCCATGAAAATACGAAATCTCACCAACAAAGACATAAATATCCCCAGGAGAAAAATCCTTAACGGTATAAGGTGGATGGAACCACCGCACCCAGATCGTCCCGGATGGATCATGGGTACGTATCTTTGGTAATTTTCCAGAATAATCCATAAACTGATCCAAGATCACGCGGATCGCCCTCCGCCCTTCTGGGATCTGACAAACAGGAAGGGGCACTGGATAAGCTTCATAAGTGTAAGGAAAATGATATAACAGATCTTCCGCTGTCTGGATTCCAAGTCTTTTTGCTGCGTTCTCTGTCCGTTTCCCCATACCGAGTTCTTCTATTGCGATTGCTTTCCAATCAAAAATCTCTTTTGTGTTTTGGTCCAAAAAATCACCTCTCTTGCATTGCTATTTCATATATAGTATGCCGAAAAAGATAAAATTTTGGATTTTTTCGGACGGCTAATTCCACAACTGTTCATCTGCCAGGTTACAGATCCACAAAGAGTGTTTTTTTGCCTGTTCTACGGTATATCCGGTACCAGAAGAATCCGTTTGTGTCAGGTAACAGATGCAGGTATCGCTTCCCTCAACCAGTTTTCGGTCCCGTTCGAAATAGACCCCTTTGTGGTAGGAATCCGCGATATACTTGTAGGTACAATACGGCCAGACTGTTGCAAAGCGTTCCTGGTCTTCTTGCTTCCAGTACTTGGTGTAACCTGGATACGGCAGCAGGAGGATCATCTGGACTTGCGGATATTTTTGTTTCGCTTTCAAAACCTCTTCTGCTGCCAAAAGGTCAAAGCCGAAAGCACCACCACACGCAAAATATCTTCCTCCGTCCCGGATATAGTTCTCAATGCAAAACTGCAGTCGTTTCCGAAGGATGGAGATGGAAGATTCTGGAAGGTTGCGATGACCGGTAAAACAACAAGCTGTGAAGGTGTCCATGATTCTCTCCTTCCTTTACAAAACAGTTATCAGACCATAGAGATCCTGAGCCAGCTGGTCCTCTCCTACAGTTTCTCCAGCATTTCCCTCATACACAATCTGTAAAGTCACATCTTCATTGACATGGATCGCGATTGCCAGGGAATTTCCACTGATTCCTTCGACATGGTAAACAAGTGCCGGGATATTCTCATCACCAATCTCTTTTGCATCCGGATACGTGGTTTTGTAGTCGTCCCACGCCATCAGATCGGATGTTCCAAGAGATGCCGTAAGCATGGTATCATCATCCAGGGAAGTCATGGTAAAGAACGCCAAATGCTCTCCGGTAGAAAAACTGCCAGCTGCCAGGGCATCTTCCACAGTGGTCGTAGCTGAATTTAAGCCCGCTATTGTTTTTTCTTTTCCATCTTCACCATAAGAACCACCAGCCAGGACATAATTCAACGGAACCTTGAATGTGCACATATCTTCGCTGATTCCCATAGCAACATCTGTAATGCCAGTGGCAGTTGGATATACATCACTTATGTTCGCTACAGATTCCTCAGCATCTTCTGTGGGGTTTGCTGTTGGTTCTGCAGTGATTTCTGTTTCCACCTCTTTTGTAACTGCAGGAATATCCGTAGCATTTGATGCTGCTTCCAAATCTGGTGTTTTCTTTCCGCATCCAGCAATACAGATTGTGGATACAAGCAAAATGGGTAGATATAATTCTTTTCTCATAAATTTTCCTCCTAAAATTTTTTATATATAGGTAAAGAGCCTGATTTCTACAACCAGTGTCTCGATCCTTCTTTGGTCATCATATACGGCGTGAATGCGCGGGAAATTCCACCTTTGACTACATTCTCATCCGCATATGCCAGCAAAAGGGGCGTTCCGACCTGCAGTTCTTCCTGCCGGACCGTACATAACATTTTCAAAGTTTCTCCTTTTGCAGACTGAAAACGGACATTACAGCATCCCGGATATTCCATGTTTGCAAAGATCTCTGTCACATTCCCTTCGAGTACCTGAAACTGTCCGTTTTTAAACACTTGAATATTGTTCAGATATTTTTTCTTTGTCCGAAGTGTTCCAAACGCCAATATAAATGCTATAATCCCGATTACAAGTGCTAAAAATCCACGCACGCTACATGCGCTTACGCAGAATATTCCAATCACACAGAAGATAATACTGAGTCCCATGCATGTTTTCATCTGATGCTGAAATACTTTTTCGAAATACTGTCCGATAAATTCTTTTTCACACGCATTTGGATCCCGAAACCCTGTTAATTCATTGATTTTTTTCACAAAATTCCTCCTAGTTATAAGTTTCTATATATAGTATGGTGAAACACAAAAAGAACAGGGCCAAAATCGACCCTGTTTTTCCAAAATTATAATGAAATCTGTAACCTGTTGTTCGCAAAACAATACAACGCATTCTTTACAATACTTTTTACAAAAGAAGCGATCGCCTGTGTGACAGCATTGCCGAGCTGCTGCTGTTTATCGTTGAGTGTTCCAAAAAACTGAAATTTTCCGTTCAGTCCGGTTAAACTAGCTGCTTCCGCAATGGATAGGATCCGGTTCCCAACCGGTGGCATGGTATTTACTTTCCTCCAATTGACCAGAGTGATCGCCGGTTTTTCCATGGACAAACGATAATAGGTATCGCTGTGCCGATCAAGATGAGCCATTTCCCTGATGTCCTTGTAATTATGTCCGGGTCTCACCTGTTTCATTTTTTCGATAGTTTTCGGTTTTGCTTTTGAGTATTCCTCAAACCCATACCAATCCGGAGTGACTTTCCGCAGGGCATCCCCAGCCGTATGTTTGGTGGTTAAGTTGACATCCGGGATCGTTATTTTTCCGATCCGACTGCCGACCAGGATCATCCGTTTCCGCATCGTGTATCCGCCAAGTTCCCAGTCGCAGACCACCTGATAGGATATCTCATATTCAGAGAGTCCTGTGATGACTTTTTCCAGATATTTTCCCTGTTCTTTCGTCAGAAACTGTGGGACATTCTCGATAACAAAAACCAGAGGCCTTTTTGCCTGAACGATACGGATATAGTCATCGATCAAGAGGCGTTTTTCCTTCGCTGCTTCTTTTTCAATATTTCTGCGGTTAGCATTGGAATATCCCTGGCAGCAGGGACCACCGATGATTAGATCAATATCTGGCACCTGCTCAGGCTGCAGATCACGCATATCCATGCATAAAATATGGGACCCGATATTTTTCTCATACGTCTGTACGGTTGCTTTATCGAAATCACAGGCAAACTTTAAGTCAAAAGAATCATCCCTGGCAAATGGTAAGTCCAGGAGTCCTGCTCCGGAAAACAAAGATGCGGTATCAAATACATACTGCAGATCTTTCTGCTGTTTGGCCGAGAAAAATCCAGATGCTTGTAACATATCCGTTAAAAGGTCTGAGTGATGGAGCAATTCTTCTTTCGGAAGTTCAAACGATACTTTGTCCTCTTTATCCAGCATGGAAACTAACTCCCTATCATTGTCTGTTTCTACTTGGGAAGATAAGGTAATGACGTGGACGATGATTTTATCGCCTGTTAATTCGATTTCCATATAGTTTGCCTCAGCAATCAGTTCCCGGATCTCTTTGTTTCTTATATCTACCAATGGTTTATGGTGAATTCCTTTTTGGCTGAACTGGTAAGGTCCGGTTTTATCCGGGACGATGATAACCTCCTTTGCATGGGCATCAATAAAGTATCTGTATTTAACTCCGGCACGGAACGTTTCATTTTCAGCAAAAGAAAAGGTTAAGCCACGTTTACTACTTTTAATTCTCATAAAAATTTCTCCTTGAATGATTGTATTTCAGACGAAAAATATTCTCTCCTCTCATGTAAAAATTGTCTGATACTTATAGAATCCGGGAAAAAACACAAAACAAAAGAACCCAAAAGCACAATGCTTTCGGATTCTCTTTTTTTGGATCTCATTTTTCTTTTTCCTCCAAGACGGTGTGAATCGAAACCTCGTATACGGTTTTAAATAAAACTGTACCATCCGGTAAGAGTTTGTTAAACTTCCTGCTCTGAATCCTTCCATTCAAATGCACATGAGTTCCTACTTGGAAATTCCTCTGGGCATAAATAGCAGTTGCGTTCCAACAGATACAAGGGATATAGGAAGAAGTCCCATCCTCATGGTTTACTGCGATAGCAAGATCTGCAATTGGAGTTTCTTTTACTCCAACTTGGCGGAAATAAGGTATTTTAAAAAGGTGTCCGTCCAATTCGACTTCATTTTTATCCTGTTCCATATCTTCAGACAAATACAGCATGTCTGCCAAGACGATCAGTCTCAGATGTGTCTTTTCTTCCCCAGCCACTTTGATATTAAAAGACCGGAATTCTCCCTTTACTTTTACGTAATTTCCAGCATAAAGCAGACTGGGATCAGTCCGTCTTTCCGAAAACTGCACAGGAATAATGTCTGCAGTTCCGCTCAGGCGGCTGATACTTAACTCCATTTGATAAAATTTTTCTCCGTTTTCTTCATAGTCCAGAACTGGTTTGGAAAGGATAGTTCCGGACAGTGTTACTTTGTCAATGATTCTTTCGTACATGTATATCTCCTTTATTGTATTTCAGATCGTATATTCTCCTATCTGCTTAATTGATCTGATACATATAGGATGGTAAAAGGAAAAAAAAATAAAAAGAGGCTGTTACATGCGCAACAGTCCCTTTTTGGATTTCGATTATGAATAAAGCAATTGGTAAGCCATCGGGGTTAGCTCTTTCATGCGCTCACACGGAATTTTACATGAATGACAATGGCAATTCCGAATTTCTTTCATAATATCCGAACCGGAATCGTAAATGGATGCCACCGATGGACACAATGCAGATTCTCCAACTTTGATACTACCATCCGGAGCAACGACCGGTGTGCAGACTATTCCGTAAGACAGCATTGTTTGTACAAGGTCTGAAAATGTCATATTCGGATGTTGCTTTGCGATAAGAATACAATTGGCACATTTTGGACCAACAGTATTCCAATTTGCATCCGGATAATTTTGTAATGCTCGTCCTTGTGGGTACAGACATTGTTCTTTGTTCCGTAGATTCGCAGGAACTGGCTCGATGCTCGCATTCAGTTTTGATAATCGATATTTTTCCTTTTTCGATAAAGGATCCGGGTAAAACCGTGAATCGTCCGTAACCTGGATCATGATAAACCGTTTGCTGTATTTTTTCTGAAGATCAGAAACCGTCTCGTAAATCTTTTCGTTACGTGCTAGAATTCTCCCGTTCGTAATGAAAATAAGCGGGCATTTGATTACCGATTTTCTCCAGTAAATTTCAATCAGCTTAAGAATTTCCAAAATATCTGGATGTTCAAACATCTCCCCTCCAGAAAAACTCCAGGTTGGGATCCTGTTTTTTACCATGAAATCCAGTGTGTCCTCTACGACTTTTACCGGCATATGTTCTCCATTTGGCTTACAGTCCGACATACAGTGTGTACATCCCATACTACAAGCGTAAGTAAGTTCTACAAGCATACATTTTTCTCCTTTTCTTATATATATTGTTCCAGTTTTTTCATAGCTTTTTTCCCAGAATAAAAGTTTTTGATTTCCTGTTTAGTAAGCTGTGTCCGATCACCCATTACGAAATCATTTCCAAGATTTTTAGGATCCATAGATTCCGTGTATGCATCCAATGATAACGGAAGCGTAAAAATATCATCGTCCGTGTATCGGTTTGCCAGTTTGTTTAAGCACTGTTCCATCTGCAGAATGTCATCGGTACGACCGACTTCATGGATATATGGTTCATTCCAGTGTTCGTAGATTCCGGCTTCCTGGTACAGGATGTAAGTATTCCCTTCGCATCCAACTACAAATCCATGGCGGAACAGATCCTTTGGTCGGAAGTATAAGCATGGTTTGTTCTCGTATAAAGGAAAGAAACAGGAGGGATCCATATACATATGGGTTTTCTCGTATAAAGTATATAATGCAGAATATGTATTACGGAATTCTTCGTATCCCTTTACGGTGATCTCTTCCTGGTCGTCTCCGATATATTCCTGTACAAAATCTGCTTCTAATGTATCTTCATCCAGAATGTCCTCTAATTCTTTCGGAATATCCAGTCCCTTATCTTCTTCCCACATATGTTCTTCAAAATCATAAAGATAAAGAACACCATTTTTGTGTTTTTCCAAAGAGTAAGTAACAGAATCCTCCTTAATGTCGAAATCAAACGTTACCTTATATACAGCTTTTTTCGATTTGTACATGTAAGTCAGTGTCATGACGGTATCTGAAAAATCATTCAATTCTTCCGGTACAAAGGAAAATTTGGAAAAATCCAGGCCGATGGAGGCAACAACAGAATTCCCCACATCCTGTGCATAGGAGTTATATCCTTCCAGAATATCTGCCATAGTTCTAAGATACTCTACATATTCTTCCAAAATATTGGTGGATTCAGGAAGATCCTGGCTTGTGAAATTGATAATTTTGCTCATAATATATATTCCTTTCTTTTTCACCCCACAGAAAACTGCGGGGTGATATTTTTCATTTTTCTGGCATTGTAAAAACAGTATTCTTCATGCCGATACGAGGAACGCTTGCAGAAGCTGCATGATCGAATACGTCCGTTGGATAATACAGATAATAAGACAAGCCATGTACCGTAGCACCACCTCAACCCATATCTTGTTTGTCAGCAATCGGTTATCCTGTATACCGTGTATCAGTTACCTTATACACTATCCAAATAAATCTTAGTTTCAATGAGTTACCTTGTTACATTTGCATTCCACAATGTAGCATTCCATGAAATAATAACCACTTTTGTATTCATCCCTTTATCATTACATTTATCAGATACATGAAATGCTTTTTCTTTGCTATATGTTTTGAATGCTGCATCAATTTCCCCTGTAAATGATTCTTCGTAATCATTCAGCATTCCTTTTATAAACCAATCTTCATTTACATCTACAACGTAATATAGATTTCTTAACTTTGGCATTACCATGACTATTTACCTCGCTTCCTATGAAACACGTATTTCTAAATACTATCTTCCCCACTTTTCACTCTATTTTTGAAGTCATCTAATACTTTGTATACTCGTGAATTGTCATTAATTTCTGCAATTTCACTTTTTACCAAATTCCAACTGTTCTTTGCATTTTCAGCCAACTCATATACTCTTGCAGCTTTTTCATATGTGAATTTTTCCTTTAAGTCATCCAATGCAGAAAACAATTCGTTGATATTATAAATCGTACTACCTGCCTGACATTCATTTGCGAATGCTCTGTCTGAACATTCAATTTCCTCTAAAGCCATAATTCTCTGAATTAATTCTTCCTTTGACTCCTTGCTAAGTTCTGTTACCATTCTCTCATATAAAAATCTCTTCATATATCATTTCCCTTTCCAATGAAATGTTGCTTCTAATTAAACGCATCATTCATAAACATGATGTCTAAATGATGTGCTAATACATTAAATTGTTCAGAGTTTTGTAATTCATCAAATAACTTAATCAGATATTCAGTTTCGCTTTTGACATCATCTTCATTATCCGAAAAATCACGATTGAATTCCATCAACTTTTCTGCCATCTGTCGTGGTGTATGTTCATATTCCATTAGTATAGCATTCGTTCTGCAATTTTGTTTCGAGAACATATTAATTCTTCCTTTCGTTATATGTAATTGTATTGTTACAGCAATGGATTGTCATGGAGAGCAAACATCCATCCGAATTCTTCAATATCATCAGCACAGCGGATGCCATTCGGACAGATAGTGTTGATGAGATCATCATCAAGATTAATCCCATCGAACTCATTTGAAAATTCTCTGCTTCTTGCATCCCATGTGCAGGAATATTTTGGATATCCGACAGCTGCCATTGCATGTAAGACGAATGAGTCTGCAGCCCGTTCCGGGTCTTTTTGGATGAGAGCCTTTTTGTTTGCTTCAATTTTTTCCATTTTCTTATCAGCAAGTGGTTTGTTTTCTGAAATAAATTTCCATGCATCGTAACTACTCGTAGCACCGTTATACTCGATACCCAAGGTATTGCAAATCCACGCAATACAGTTACATTGTTTATCGGACATATGTCTTTCTGCCATATTTTCAATCCTCCTTATGGTGCTATGATTAAGAGTTTATATATTTTGGAGGCATATGAAATACATCCCCCACAACATGTTCAATATCATCCAGAACTTTCCGACATTGATCTGCTGATTTGAAAATACCAAGTGAAGTGTAGCTTCCATCAATCATTGTCGCCCAAATAGTATTCATGGTATCAACTTGAATAGAAGCAATATCATCAAGGTGACGTAGAATAAAATCTTTCTTGGCTGTATCCATGTTTACAGAATCTGCTGTTGAGTTATGTTCCACATTATTTTTCTTCTGCCTGTTATGGATACTAAGCATGATTTCTTTACACCGGTCGTAAGAATCATAAAAGCCTAATGGGATTTTGCATCCATCCACCATTTCTGCAAAAATTGTATTGGTAATTTTAGATTTGTCTGTTTTTATAAAAGCTATAGCTGTTGCATTGCATAATAAAAATCCTTTCTGTGATCTAATGTACATAAGCTTTTTCCTTTCAAAATTGTATTTCAGATCTAGTCGTTTTCCTCCTTTCTTCCGGTATTGATCTGATATTCATAGTATGTCAAAAAATAGTTGGAAACAAAAATAGCCAGGAATAACCTGACTATTTGTCTGCTGGAATTTTATATAGTGTTTTTTCTGAACCTTCCCACACCCGTTCCAAATCTTCCAATACCTTTCTGCATTTCCCTGAAGAAGAAAATATACCCAATGAGATTTCGTCTCCACTCACAGGGATTGCAGTCAGCAATGACATTCCGACCTTTTCCTCCATCCGGATACTGAGCAAATAGTCCATGTTGCAGATTATCTGACCATTTTGTGTTTGTACAAGCAATTTCTAACCCTCCTATTGTATGTTCGGCAAATGCCGTTATTTATAGAGTGCCAAAAAAGTTGCAAAACAAAAAGGAACCAATTAGGTTCCTTATAAGTGTACAATGGATTTTTCTGTTAAGCAGCTGGTTGACGGGAGCAGATTTGGATGGATTCAGATGGTACATCGGTATTTTCTAATGCCAATAGTGAAGCTTCACACGACTAAAGCCGCGTGCTTCCCCATAAATGTGTTCCTACACACGTAGCCCCTTTAGGAGGCGGGGACTTCATTTCTACAGATACAGCCAGAACTCAGAAGTCTTATGCCGCCAAGGACATAAGTTCCGCATTCAGGCTAATTAACGTAGATAATGTGCAGGTGCTTCTCTTACTGCACGGAGGGACTTTGGCCTCCATGCGCAACCTTGAACTCTCGTCCAAGGATTTTAAAATTTCTCTAATAAAATATCTGGCCCCGATGTTATAGGAGGCCGACAGATCACAGTTATAGATCTTGCCGTTCGGGAACTGGCAGAGTTCATAGGTCGGGAATCCGGCTTTTTGTCCACGCAGTACCGTACCGCTGCCATCGTAGGCAAGGCGGGAAGTCCCCCAGGCACAGATCCGGCTGATATGCATCCCCAGTCTGTGTGCCTTGTCCGTGGCGATCTTCTGGACTTCCTGGCTCCGCCACAGTTTCAGACGCTGCTTCTTGGAACCGAGGACTTTTCCCTTTTTCTCTAAGTGTTCAAATACGATCGTGTCTGCGTTATACAAGACAGCAGTATCGATGATGAACGCTGCCGTTTTGACAGAGATGTCGTGGTTGATGCCTTTTGCTTTTGCCCATAAGCGGGGTGTTTTCCGGTTTCCATGCTGCTGGGCCTTTTTGATCCGGTTGATGCTGTGCGTCAAACGGTCTGTTTCTTCGGAAAGTTTACAGAAATGTCTTCCGAGAATAGTGCCGTTTGCACGCATCACGCTGACGGTTGCAGTGGTGTTGATCCCAAGATCGACAGCTACGATCGTCTGGTCCTGGATCTTTGTAGCACAAAGTTCCGCCTCTTCCATGAACGGGAAATCCAAATGCCATCCATGCCCACGTTTCTGGAGCGTTGGCGCGCATTGTTTTCTTTCTGCGCACCGGCGTTCGATATAATCGATATCCGATTTGCGCAGCCGGATGGTCAACCAGTCCCAGGTATTGCGGACATAGACTTTGATCCTTGCTTCATAAGCCCCGGTACGCTGGTACATATTTCCCCGGTACATGCACGGATAAATATACCCGGCTTTCGGGAAAGAAGGCTTTCTGCCACGGGTCTTCGGGTCATCCGCTTCCCAGTTTGCCAGGTTGCTTTTATAGGAAGAAACTTTTCCGATTGCTTCATTGATCGCAGCACGGCGGAGATAACTTGGAAGTTTGTAGAAACGTTCATCGAACTCAGGATAGATTACATCTGGATGTTTGGCCGTGACATGGATCAATGCTTCCACATAGGTCAGCCGGTTCTGACCTTTCAATGGCACGATCTGTTCCCATTCCTCCAGACAGACACCGATCAGGAAATCTACCGCATGACGATAGATCCCTATGGTTTCTTTAAAGATATGGTTGTATGTTTTGATCTTTACTCCATAAGTGGATACGATCTTCATGCACTTCCTCCTTTCTGTGATCTCCGGTCAGTGTGTCTTCTGGCTGTTGATGTATTGTGTGACCTGCTCCAGTGTCCGTTCACTTACGGTAGCAGCAAAGTAAGATGGGTTCCACAGATGCCCGCCCCAGAGTTGTTTTTTAAGCTCCGGATGCTTTAAAAAGAGCCACCTGGCGGTATTGCCTTTCAGTATTTTGACTGCATCGGACAGCCGAAGCTGCGGCTTGCAGTCTACGAGCAGATGGATGTGGTCCGGCATCACTTCCATGGCAAGTGGTCTCATCTCCAGGGACTGCATCGTCTCCAGTAGGTATTGTCTTACATCAGCCTCGATGCTGCCGGTAAATATGGGCTTCCTGTATTTTGTGACCCATACGATATGGTACTGCAGGGAATAGACATATCCCCGACCATGCGTAACGTCTTTTGGTATTGAAAAATAAGCTGTTTTATCCATATTTATATGATACCATACGCTCCGTTATATTTCAAGAAAAAGCCGCCTAACTCACGACTAAAGTCACGAGTGTGCGGCGGCAAATCGTCAAACGAAAAAGGCACAGCGCATCGCCATGCCTTTTTTGAAAGCGTATAAAAAAAGAGTTACCATACAATTTTTATTTCTGTTCCATAGTCGTTTTTGTAATCTCTTTCAACTTCACTGGAGCGTAACACGATGTTTCTTCCTGTTTTCCGGAATTCGTCTGAACTTTCATCATATTCCAATTCTTCCGCATATATGTTTGGGTAGCTGTAACCATTTATTCTATAGTCTATTGTTCCGTCGAAAATATGTGTTCCGATCAATTCTTCAATTTTCATACATTTGTCCTCCGTAATATACCAATATTATGACAAAAAGCCATAAAAAAGTCAAACGAAAAAGGCACAGCGTAGTGCCATGCCTTTTTTGAAATCTAAAATATAATAGGTTTAGGATATATAAGCGAGGATCCTCGGCCATTCAATGACCAAGAGAAATCGCCCGCTCCATGGAATAAGCACATCCGGAATTCGCCTGCAGCAATCTGCAAAAGCCAGCTTTTACAGTTGCCAGTCTCCCGCCTGTTGTCCGGATATCAAAGGATCCGGATGCACGCACCATGACACGCCCTACAAACCGGCCCTCATGCTTATATGGTTTCGGTGTCTTATGAGGAACTTCCGCCACAACGATATCCCCGGTCTGGAACCCGAAGAAATTCTTTTTTCGGCTGGTCCATTTCGTGACGATGATCCCGCACTTATTCAGTGTACCACGGAGCCTGGTACCACGGCCTGTGGCTTTGGCATACAGGTAGTACCCGTTCGTTCGGTCATGATAGCCCTTTTCCGGGACTGTCCCGATACAGAGGGCATCATAATGATGCTCCTTGGGATATCCCAGTTTTGTACGGTTATATTTTGTCCTGCCGCCACTGGAGCATTCCACATCCCTGAAGATCTGGAACAGATGGTTTTCCAGATACCGCCTGGAGGAAGACACCCACGCAGCATAGCGCATGGGCTGTCCCTCCGGTTTCCCATCGATGACTTTCTGGATCAGCTCGATCCGTTTGCTGTCTAATTCTCTCTTTTTCCCTTTTTCATGGGAGAGCCTGAAGCTGACCTGCCCAATCCATTCTTCCGGGGTCTGGTTATCCTTATCCCGGTTACAGGAAGAACAGGACAATAAGGCATTTTTCACCCGGTTGGATCCACCCCTGCTCTTTGGATGGATATGTTCCCATTCCAGGACCGGGTCCCCGCTTTCCCCACCACAGTACTGGCAGGTATGGCCGAATTTTTCCAACAGGTATTCCCGGATCTCATAGCCGAACAGGGTACCGTGCTGATATTCTTCCCCTTTTATATTGGGATTTTCCAGCAGCTGGGTATCAAAACGGACAGCTTCCAGTGAACAGTCCGTAATGTTAACCCATCGGCTGAGTCTTTGAACCCAGGTGAGTACATTATCTGCCACACTCCGGATACTGGGAGGCAGCCATCCGTCTTTTCGGCTGCTGTTATAAGACTTCTTATCCCCGTCAGAAAGACACCGGTTCCCCCATTTGGCCCTGCGGTATCCAGTCTCCCGGCTTCGGCGGTTCCTTCTTGCCATCTTACGTTTTTGTAGTCCTGCCCGCACCGCATCCCCGCGGTGTTCGATCTGCATGGCATAGACAAGCTCATCCGTGTCATTCCGGACGATGGCGATGCCGGTATATTTGGAACCGGGATCGATCTTGATGCGGTACGACGGGAGATCCCGGAGCTTTCTGACATCCATATCCATCAGGATGACGACAGTGGGGAATACCCGGTACAAGACCGCACGTTTCCGTTCCATCAGGATCCGGCATCTCCTCTCCGTCAGAAAACCGAGAGGACGTTTATTCTTATCTAAAGCAATGATCATGATAATATTCCTTTCTAAATGGCAGTTACGCCCTTGTTCTGCACCTGCACTCCTGCAGGTACGTCTCCTCGCGCGTTGAGGTGCTTTGAAGCTGTTGCCCGTACTGGTTTTATCCCGGTTTACCTGTTTAACGGGTAACGACACGGATATGTATTGGAGAAGCGTACAAAACCGTGATCACACCGCAACCCCTGGCACGGGAGTAAAAACTCCCGGAGGCCAGCCGCTACTCAACCACACCAGACAGCTTTGCATAAGTCCACAGAATGATCTGCTTCCTCATGCTCGGCCATTCAATGACCGAGTTGGTTGACTAGGGATGTTTTCTCCGAAAATATTAACGATTGTTTGTTTGCTTTTGTCCTGCAGCGGGAATAACTGTATCTTTCCCAAACAATTTGCACCATATTTCGAACACACTGTCCGATATTGTCCAAATTGTTCCTGCGTAAGCAAAGGCGTGAACCTACCCTCCACTTAGTTACTACGCACCTCAAAGTGGGGGCTTCCGCTTAAAAAACTTCTATTTTCCTGGTTACGAGGAGTCAAGTTTACAGGATGACTGTAACCATCCAAACCTTACAAACAAACAACGTAGCAGGCTATCCCCGGCGTTCCGACCGGTTCTATATTGTGATCTTATTTATGCGACAGACAATTCTTTCCATATCCGAACTGCCTCGTTGAGGATATTGATCGCCGCCTGTTTGTCCCTCCCCATTACATGGCCACATTTCGGACATATATAAGTACGGTCAGAGAGAGTAAGTTCCTTATGTACATGACCACACTTGCAGCAGGTCTTACTGGAAGGGAACCAGCGGTCTATTTTTATGAGATACTTGCCTTCCCGTTCCGATTTATACTCCAGCATCCGTATAAGCATTCTCCACCCATTATCAGAAACGGACTTCCCGAATTTCAGAGCCTTTTTCAGTGCAGACATATCAAGATCTTCGATTCCGATCAGGTCGTAGTTTTTCACAAGATAGGAAGACAGCTTATGGAGGAAGTCACGCCGCTGATGCTTGGCTTTCGCATGGAGCTTTGCGACTTTGACCCGCTGCCTTTCATATCGTTTGGATCCTTCTTCTTTGCGGGAAAGACGTTTCTGTTCTTTCGCAAGGGCTGGTTCCATATGGCGATACGGTTTTGAAAATTCCGGAGTATCCCCATGGTTGTCTACATACAGATCAGGTAAAGACATATCCAGTCCGATCATCTTTTCCGGTATTTTCTTGGCTATCTCCTTTTTTGGATATTCCACAAGGATGGAATAATATGTCTTTCCATCCGGCTCTAATGTAACGGTGACAGATTTGACCGTTCCACCGGGACGGATGCTGCGGTGCATTTTAAGCTGGACCCAATCCTTATGTTTTGGCAGCTTCAGACGGCCTTTTTCCATGTCCAGTTTGACATTGCAGCTTCTACGACTATAGACTGCATTCGTAGTATAGGATCTTTTGCAATACTTTTTGCTTTTGAACCTCGGGTATCTGGATATCCCGTCAAAGAAACGGCAAAACGCAGTCTCAAGATTCCGTTGGACATTTGCCAGGGCAAGCGAGTCGACTTCACACAGCCATTTACACTCATCCAGATCTTTATAATCAGCAGGTGTATTAACGGGAACTTTGCCGATCTCTTGATACAGGGTATTGTGGTCATACAGCATACGGTTCCAAAGGAAACGGCAGCAACCGAATGTTTTTGCTTCGAGTATGGCGTCATCTTCCGTTGGGACACCATAGAAACGATAAGCGATATGTGCAACCATTGCTCTCTGGGTAGTCTGTTTCTTTCTGCTCATGGGAACTCTCCTTTCTTTTTTTCTTCTTATATATAGTATGGTGAATCACATGAGAAAACGTGAATATTTGGACAGAAAAAAGACAGGGAACGAACCCTGCCTTTTTCAGATTCTTCGCGTATTCATCTCACCACCTAAGAGGTGGGAGAATTCTACGGAGTTATGTTAATTTTGTACTTCGATGATATACTGTAAAGTAACCTGTGCCTCTCGGAACACGATAATCTCGTCATTGACCAGGGAATCCCCGGCATGGGCAAAAACCGCATCATGTGGTGCGATTCTTTGGCAGTATAGCCTGTCATATAGTGTTCCCAATGGGATAGATGTATGGGATCTGCATATGCAGATTTCAGTACAAAGAGATATCCCCGTCCTGAATGACCCTTGGCATATAAGGATCCATGCAAAGAAGTATAATGCAGACTCTTCTGTGCTTTGTTTGCCAGGTAAATGCCATGCCCAAACATAGCACCGGTTCGCGGAGCATTGGGGTTTAATAACAGTCCATTTTTCATAATGGACAAGCAGTTCATGTTTCTGGTTCCATGATAGTAATAATGGATATCCGATTTGTGATATCCGTTTTTCTTATAATTTTTCCAAAAAGCATTGTCCAATGTCTGATTTCTTACACGGAACGCACGGACAAACTGGGAGGCATTTCTTCCCATATGTTCCTTGATCTTTCCAAGTTCTTTCTCAGACGTAACCGGCGTGATAGAGGTTTTCCAGGAGTCCAGAAGGGTTCCTTTCTCTATCTGGTTCCGGTCCATATGGATCTTGGTCCGCAAAACATCCAGAAATTCCTGTTCCCGTTGTAGTACAGAGAAAATCTGTTCCTCTGATGCATTTTCCGGCAGCAGATAATCTTTAACCTGATCCATTTTTCGCGGGATCACAGAGAATAATTTACAGAGAATTTTATTATTCTCCTGCCAATTATTTCCATACTGTTCCAGAAGTTTATCCGCCTCTTGTAACATCTTCGGTGTGATCTCATCAAAAGATACCGTATAGTTTTCTTTGATCGCTATGCTGCTTTCCTTTTGCAGGTAATCGATCAATTCCCGGACTTCCGGATCTTCAATTTCCTTATATTTTCCGGATTTGGTAATCTGTGTTAATGGAGTACGGTCTATATAGCCTTCTGCCAGTTTTTTCTGATACACAGTATCCCAGGAACTTATTGGATACGGACGGATCACTGGCTGAATTCCTACACGGCCGATCTCTACTAGGAAGGATTTGGGACTGTTCTGGTACATTTTATAGTATCGATTGTTATTGTTCTGTGCATCGATTTTTACGAAATATGCTGTTTTCATGTGGCTTCCTCTTATAATTGTATTTCAGACATTTTTTATATTCTCCTTTCGTAACTATTATTTGTCTGATACTTATAGAGTCGATAAAAAAGGAAAAAATAAAAAGAGCCTTGGTCGGCTCTTTCTATTGCTTTTTTGATTTTTCTTGTTACCCCCACAAGGGGAGCGACGATTTTCATGAGAAAACTGTGCACAGTCTTCTACGTTTAAATCCACGCTCCCACAAGGGGAGCGACGTTTCCGGCTCGCAGATCTGTCCATCTTGTACGGTTTAAATCCACGCTCCCACAAGGGGAGCGACGAAAATAACCAGCGAAGGTAGTTTTTTCATGGATGTTTAAATCCACGCTCCCACAAGGGGAGCGACTGTGCAGCGAGGGGAACGATACGCCCTTTCCGCGTTTAAATCCACGCTCCCACAAGGGGAGCGACAGCAAATAAGCCACAACACACATGATTTCTAAAAATTTTGGGTTGAATCCATAGGAGATCTGATGTGTGCTTCCTATTCACATTTTTAGTTTACTTTTCTTATAAATTTTCTGGCGGAACTTTAGAAAAGTCCGTAAACATCAGTTTTGCGACACCTTCTGTCATCGCCAGGAAACGTTCATCAGATACTTTTTGTGTATTCATATGGATCTGTACGATTTCATTCAGTGCCAGATAAACATCAATGCCTGTTCCAGAATCAACCCCAGCTGCAACCAAATCAGAAATCACACGATCCGTGGCAGCTTTTGGCAAAAATGGACTTTTCGATGCGACTGCTTTTACTACACCCGGAACATCTGTGACTTTCATCAAGCCAAGTTCCTCGATCCGTTCTTCATTTTCCTGAAGGACTCTGCCCAGTTCTTTGCATTTTTTTTGGAATTTTTCCATCGATGCTTCCTCTCCCTTGTGTTCCATCCGGATACCGTCTCCCAGAGAAATCCGGATACCGTTCAGGTTCAGATACAGGGTTAAGAAAACGCTGGATAATCCCAAATCGGAACTGGAAAAAGTGATCCCAGCAGAAAGAGAATCCACTTTCCGTCCTGCACTTTCCAGAGTAAGCCGTAACGATTCCTCCATCATCGTGTCATTTAACTGATAATTGGCAACCAGATATTCATAGGTCAAGGTTCCATCCTGGAATTTCATATCCGGGTGTTCCTTTGTCAGTACATCCGTCATGGTGTGGATCAGATCGTCATAAGGCAGCTGGACATACTGGTCAGATACAACACTTGGGACTTTCCCATCCAGTGTGACTACATAACACAGTTTGGAATTCAACTGGGCGATACGGGTCAGCATCTGACCTTTTTCATCTGCCGGAAGAGGTAGTTTGTCAGCTTTTACCGAAAAACGTGTCATAGCACCGCAATCCATTTCCAGACGTTTCAAAATCGATGGATATCCTACCGACATTAGAGGCAGGATCTTGTAACTCTCATTCCACGGGAATGCCAGGAACATGCCATCCAGTTCGATACATTTATGGTTTTCTGGAACATCGGGGTCGATGGATCCAACTTTTAAAGGGGAACCATGCAGATTTACAGCGATGTTATTGCATTGCTCCTCCAAAAACAGTTCTTTTTCCTTATCGATACCAACGACTGCCACATCATTAATCACACACGGTATGAACTTTTCCAGTTTTTTCATTTTAGCTGTCAGTTCATGCAGCTGTTCTTCTGTTTCAATCATAATAATCTGTTCGTTGTACTCAAAAATTTTCTCCATAGTAATATTCCTTTCTCTTAGACAAATTGTATTTCAGGTGAATGTTCTTTATTCTCCTTTCGTTCATGTATTTACCTGATATTTATAGTGTGATAAAAAGAAAAGAAAATAAAAACAGGGCCAAAAAGCCCTGTTATATTGAATATATGTATTACATAATACTCGCCAAAAGCGAACTATTCAGAAAATATTTTTGTTTTCTCCATGAGATCCGCAATTTTTGAAACGCTGTAAAATGGAGTCACGCAGAAATCTTCTACGATATCTCCATATCTATTTTGGCAGGGAACAGAATTCGGAAAATCCTTCCAGGCTTTCTGTGTACGTTTTCTTAATGTGGATACCGCTGCAAGCACATCAAAAGGGCATAAGAAATTCTCACATGTTGTCCAGAAAGCAACGGAATGTCCAGTAATCAGACACGCATATTTCTCATGCCAATCCTCCCGTTTTGCCCATATGGTATATCCAGGATGGCCCTTCCAACCATCATTGGAATATTTTTCCTCGATATCCCAGCCATCCAGGATCATTTCCAGTTTCAGTTTCTGTATTTTTTCGTAAATAACAGTTGTAGACATAATTTTCTCCTTTCTACGCTACTGCCCGCAGCTTCCAGATTCCACGTTCGGAGGAAGAAAAACAAGGCGTGATCTGTAGGGTCTGCCGTACCTTTTCTTTCCAATGAGGATTTTGCTTCGCTTTCTCATATCCGGAGATTTCTTGGTAGATTTCCGGAAGTGAAGCCTTATCGCCCAAATGTTCCATAACCGCTTTTACCACATCCCGCCAGGTAGCCGTTTTGGAATTGCGAATATCTAACTGATGCTCCTGTGGATATTGGAAAGTAAGCAGATATGGCATTACCTTTTTCAGTATAAGCAGATACTCATGTTCCAGTGGAACAAAATTTCTGGAATGATAGGTGCGGTTTTTAGAGGTGTAATTGTTCTGGACCTTGATTAAAACCTGTTCCAGCTGTCCAGGTTTTACGATATCCGTAAACATGGAATGCAATCCATTCCGGCGGACATCGCCCATGAGGATTCCCATTTTTCCACCATTCATCATGGCTGCATAATATTTCATAACGATTTCATTGAGCGTCCGCATAAATTGTTTCCATGGCATCTGTCCAAGATCAGCCCTGGACAGATCCCCGGTCGGGTCTGCATACATGCTTCCTGCATAGGGAATTTTGATTTCCAGACCATATGGCGGGTGCATAAAAAGGAAGTCAGCATCCAGAAATGATTCCGGAACCATATCCCTTGTCGCATCATTCTGCAAGATCCCCGGTCGGACCGGTATTGGATTCAGGTCAGCACCTGAATAGGCAATCCCCATGTCTTTTGCCACGTCATATCCCGTCCCGGATCCGGCAAACAGTTCTGCCATCTTTGTAACCTGGTATTTCCAGACAAGGAATGCATGGATCCATCCGGAGCAGTTCCCTCGGTAAGAACTGGATCCCCAGGGACCACGGTCTGGAAAATTTAGGATTGTCGAGTCGTGTTTCTGTAATTCTTGTATGATTTTTTCTCTTTCCATTTGCTTTCTCCCAAAATTGTATTCTAATACCATTCGGTGTAAAAGGTATCATCTGCGTGCCAATGTCCATCTTTACCCAGAAATGCATGATAGCTGTCTTCGCTAAACTCGTTTACTTCTTTCATTTTTTCCTCTTCTGCAGTAAGTGCAGGGGTCGGTTTCCACCTTCCAACTCCATAACGCTCGTCCATATCCTGATGCAAACAGGTATCTGAGCAGGCATAAAAATCGCTGCCTTCGCACATGTATCCGGCATCCATTGGGGATCCGCATACGGAGCAGATACGAAACTCTCCAGCTGAATGTTCCTCATAAAAGTCCTGCAGGTCTTCTTCGTCAAAAGCAGTTATTTCAGAGCCATCCCTCATAACGAGCCGGACATTGCCGTCTGCAGCTGAGTAAAAGGTGCCGAAAGCTAATTCGACTGGTTCGGTATGTGTTTCAAAATATTCATCGATTGTTTTATTCATGCATTTTCTCCTTTTTACTTTTCCAGGCTAACATAACCTGATATGCTTTCTCTAATTGTTCCTGATCAAAATATCCAAAATGGCAAAAGCTAATATCGATATCCAGTGCCATTGCCAGACGCTGATAACATTGGCTCCGTTCTTTTGAAGTGTGCCAAAACGAATCGAACAAATGATGGCATTTCTTTCGCATCTTGCGCATGTTTCCGTCGGAAAGAATGCCTAATGCTATGGTTGGTCGTGGAACATGTGTTCCGACAAATGCGCCACATTTTGTACAGTAATAACATTTTCCACTGCCATATTGCTTCCCATAAATGATGGAATTACTGGTAAGAATTGTTTTTCCTCCACACAAATTGCATACTGTAGGATGCAGATCAATATGGTACTTAGAAAAATGATCTGGCTCGTACCCAAATATCAAAAAGAGCGGATACATTCTGGCATATGTGATCGCTTGGTTCATGGCTTTTCTTAGATAAGATTCATAGTTCGATAAAATTGTATCCAGGTCCACATGATCCAATTGATCTGAATACCGTACTTGATAGTTTTCTTCCAACCATGATGAAAAATCTTTGCAATATTTCCGATACACCTGATAGGTAAAAGTGTCGAACATGTTTTGAGGTATCTTGTTTGGTAATTCTTTTCGTAACAAAATTCGTTCCATAAATTCCTCCTTAGAAACGTAATTCAATTCGTTTTTCTTTTGGAAATTTTATTTTTAGATACCGATGTAATAATATCAGATCTGCTTTCCGAAAAAGAAAATGCCCGTGAGCAACAAAATGCCGGTATCCTTCTTCCGTCCGGTCTTCTCCATTCCAGGTATAACAGTATTTGCTTGTCAGTTCGTGTTTGTAGCGTTCCATGGAAAAGTCTTCAGAACCGGTCTGAATAACAGAACCATCTGCTGGATCATAATCGGTATAAGCAAGTTCTACCTGTGTGATATGTTTCTTTCCACGATCGTCCCAAACCATCCAGTTCTGCAGACATTTTCCGTAAATTCGTAATTTTTCTTGCATAAAGTTCTCCTTTGTATTGTATTTCAGACATGTAATACGCTTCTCCTTTCATAAAAAATTTGTCTGATACTTATAGGATCTGGAATTTTTCCAAAAATAAAAAGAGGAGCCAAAGCCCCTCTTGTAGATCATTTGTTTTTCAGTTCCAGGATCCCAAACCCGACAGTCTCGCAAGCTCCGGAATCTGTTTTTTCATAATGTGCCCCCGGAATACTTGGACACATGAATTCGATCATGGCAAAGTTTGCGATGTCGGCCAGAAACTCGGTGTTCCCGGTCTCCTCGTACTTTTCCAGACGTTTCCGGATATTCCCGATGGCATCCATGCATTTGTAGTTGCCATAGTTGTCCTTGAGTGGTCCATATTTGTAACAAGACATGACCATCATTTCTTTCCGGATCTTATCGAATCTTTCCGAATATTCTGATTTCAGAATGGTATCAAAATCTTTTTCTCTCATCGCTCTTTCTAAGTTAGGGTTCATAAGTTTCTCCTTTTCTTACAATAATTTTTGCATTAGTAAGTTTCGTTGTTTCCGTCTTTCTCCGGTGACATACTTTTTCCGGAATAATAATCTGTTTCATAAAAATTTCCTCCGTTTTTCTAAAGTTGTCTAAGAAATCTTGGTTTCAAACTATTCTTCAAAATCATCACAATAATTTCTGCCGTGAACTTCCTTTCCATAGTTTTCGCCATCGCCAAAATTACAATAAAATTTTCCATCTTTTTCACTAGCATAGCAGCAATCACAACAAGCCTTACCAAGAAAGTTTTCATATTCACTATAAAGCGAATTATAATAATCGGCTTTTTCATCATCGGACTGACTATCCCAAGGTCCGTATTTTTCTTCTTGACATTCCTTCCATTGTCTTTCACATTCAGATAATATATATCTGTGATATTCCATTGTAGTCATTAAATCATCGTTTAATACTTTCATATTATTCACCATTTACCTTTCCGAAGAAATATCCATTTACTCCTTATTAAAAATCTCCGCAATCATTTCATCTGAAATAACATCCACAAATAACTCCTGTGCGATCCAATTTACTTTGTTATTATTGTTGCTCTGTGAATAAGCAACTGCATTTCGTACCAAATTTTCCAGACTTTCTTGATCTGTCTTTTCTAAGATTTCTCTTATATCTGCCGCATACTTTGCAAATTGCATACCATCCATTGAAATTTCCTCCAATTAAGAAATCTACGTTACCTAATTCATTTTTATATTTTTCTTTTGCTTCCTTTATGGTTTTTCTAAGTTCTTCTATACCTTCAATATTACCTGAACACATAATAAAAACATTTTCCATCATGTTTATAGCATGTGCCGTATTACTGCTCAACCCAAACAGAACAGAATTTTTGTATTCCTGTATTGCTGTTTTTATTGCTAACTCTTTATGTGAATCTCTCATATAATTACCTTTCCTTTCCGTTTATGGTTTCCGCAATCTTGTGTTCGAGATCATCGCAATCTACTCCATATATACCTTTTTCGTGTAAAAAGTTATCAATGACTTTTGTGATTTCTTTTGTTAATTGCATATGTTGCCTCCTGTTCGTGATTCTACACATGTTTCTTTCTCATTTATACCTTATATTTTGCAACTGCCTCTTCCCAGTTAGCTATGGTACAAACCTTGTCTATTTCCTCTGCAATGCGTTCTATTTGCTTAGAAGAAACACAAGGAGTGTTTTTAAAAGCTCTACCTATTGATAACTTAATATCATATAAGGTTTTCTTTTTTTTGAGTTTTAAATTATACCTCCTCAATAAATCCGGCAATTTCTTTTTGCAAACATTACCGTAATTAACAAACCATTCTACCCATAATGCTTCTGCAAATATTTCTTGTGGTAATCTCATTTTGCACCTCTCAATTCACTTTTGAAAATTCTGCTTCTATAAGAACAATGTACTTTGGCTGTATGAACAATAGTCTCGTTTCTTTTATATCTATATTTTTGATAAATTAAGAAATCATCGTTTCAACGTATTTAAAATTATTTCTGAAAAATATTTTCTCTGTTCTTCTAAAGAACCATACTGTTCCCAATCAAAATAATCTGCATTTTTATCTGTTAAAATTTCTTGATTTGCAATTACTTTTAATCTGTGTTCTATTTCTTTAATAGTCGGAAATGATTCTGTATCATCATTGGTATAAAACAAATACATGTAACCTCTTGATTTTTTTACACCACTTGTATTGCCAATAATAATTGCTCTAAATCCAGCATCATTTTCAACTGTAATTTCTGACTCTCCAAGGTCATTATTCCATATGATATTGAAAAGTTTATATACTTCATCTTGCTTTAATTCCTTATATGCACTCTTTATCTTTCTTGCTAATTCTAAATAGGTCATATCTTTTCTCCATTCTTCCAATAAAAATCTTGTTTCAAACTAAATTTTTTAACACTTTAATTGCATCTTCCAATGCTTTTTGTTTTTCATCTAATTGCTTCGTCAAATTTTGATCTCTTTTGGACGAAGCATTTTTTCTTGCATAAATTTTCCTCCGTAATTGTATTTCAGACATCTTTATTTTTGCTCCTTTCTTCATATTTGCCTGATATCTATAGAATCTGAAAACTTTCAGGAAACAAAAAGAGAAGCCGAAGCTTCCCTTTTTTGAATTTTTATGATTTCAAGCTAAATTTTTTAATATTTTAATTAAAATTCTTCTGGCAATTCGTCAATATCATTTATTGCCTTTGCACTATATACTTCGTCTGTCTCACCATAACAATCAGTTATTACAATAAGATAAGTGTTTGTATTATATTCCTTTCTCTTTAAACCGCCATTTCATTCTAATATAAACATAAGACACCATCATATAAGTCCGGTGTAAATTCTACAATTGCCCATCGTGTAATATCTAATGGTAATCCTAAAGTTTCTAATAATTCTTTCCTTTTACATTTCATTTTTTCAAATGCATCGTTTTTGTTATCTGCATAGACAACGCATCCGAAATTCACTTGTGCTAAATAAAATACTTTCATATTGTTTTCCTCCTGATGCTTTCCGTTTCACGGTTATCTCCACCCAATATCTTTCGGTGTAATTTTAATATAACAATGTGGTATGCACGATTTACCGAAGTTTACACCAATAAAAATACTTGTGTCTCTTAAAGATATTTCTGTACTTGTAATTTTACAAAATTTTATAATATACCACGGCAATTTCTTCTTAATCCATGTCATTCTCATTGAATCACTATCTGAAATTTTTTCATAAAGCGAATACATTTCATTTTTCTTTGTCTCATATTCTCTTCTATCATTAATAATTTCATCCCTACATTCCTGATACATCTCACAATACTGTTCCTCAAGGCTATTTGATAATTCAGTCAAGGATGTCTGTATACTCTTCAATCTTTCATAACTATTTCTCATATAAAATTGCTCCTTCTATTCTGAAATCTTAGTTTCAAACCGCTTATTATCCGTAATACTCTAAGTTTAAATAATCTGGATTGTCTGTTATCCCAAGTTCATCCATATATTTCTTACAAATATTTGATAACTTTTCTTCTGTTAATTCCTTTTCAGTTTCATTAAAAAGCCAAGGGTATTTTTCATCAAATACAATAGATGCAAGTGTGTCACAATCTCCATCAGGTTGACAATATGCGAATCTAATCCCGGTTTCTCTTGACATAATGTTAGCAATTACTGCTCCTATGCCTTTTATTCCAGTATTATCACAGCTATAATCTTCAAAGAAATCTTCTAAATCATACTCATTTTCTGTGTGTTTTAACATATCGTTATATAACTCTTTTTCTCTGTCTGATTCGCAAAAAGTTTCTTTGTGTTCTTTGATGAAATCAATTAACTTTCCTTCATCACAATCGCTATTAAATCCATATCCATAAATAAAACTACTTCTCATGCTCATAATATTTTCCTCCATTTTCTATGAAAATCTTGTTTCAAACCAAATCTTTTAACATTTTAATTGCATCTTCCAATGTTTTTTGCTTTTCATCTAATTGCTTTGTCAAATCTTGTATCATTAATTCTCTTTCTCTAACCATAAATTTCAATTGTTCTTTTGTGGCATTATGTATAGTTAATCTTTTCCCTTGTTCCCATTGGTTATGTGTCATATTTCTCCTTTTCTCACAATGATTTTTGCATTAGTAGGTTTCGTTGTTTCTGCCTTTCTCCGGTGACATACTTTTTCCGGAATATATACTGTCTTTCCGGATTTGTAATGCCGGATGTGTCCCCGTTTCGTCCAAGAATCTACATGGTAGGTAATGGAAGTACAAGGTTTTCGTGGTTTTTGAGAAGAACGTATCTGGACATTTCCAATATAGGTTGTTTTTCGCTCCGACTGATCAGATACTTCCATATGATGTTCAATCTTTGTCTTTGTTTTTGACCTATCGGAAACCGTATGTGGATTTTGTGTCTGCAGGAGTCGATTTAAAATGGTACTGAGAGTGAGAAAGACTTTTCCCAATCGATATACAGCATCTTCTTTCGAACCATCTTTGACAGGAGCAAAAAGATCGATCGTATTCTGAAACTTTCTCCAGGCATCTTTTTCATCGGAAGTCCAGGAGAATTGTTCCAGCGGGATACTATGAATCACTTCCTGTACGCTCATACTCTCCAGTGGCTGGAAAGCAATGGTCGTATCTGCAGGGGCATAGGTGTATTTATACAGCCCAGATAATCCGGGACACCAGGTGTGCATCATTTGCTTCGTATGCATCATCAGATACACGGTAAGTGTGTGATCTTCCATAGAGATATCCTTGACCTGCCAGTACATGTACTGATCCATACCGATGTAGAATACCCCTTCCTTATAGCATGGGATCAAATAATAGAAATATTGATCTTGTGGGATTGTTTTTCCGAGAGCCAGATATTCCCGCTTCATGCTGTTGTGATTGGATTTTTTCTCAAAAAATTCCTGCACATCAATATAATTCATTTCTTTGAGTTGCCGGCGGGTGAATCCGTATCCCATCTGGATCAGCTTATCTGCATATTGCCGGATCATTCCGGCTGCTTGTCTTTGATATTCTTTTGTCAGAACTGGCAATTGTGTATTTTTCATACAAATCCTCCTACTACATGAAATCAAAAATGGACATCTGTGTGCCAGGTTCTTGTGGAATAACAAACTTTTCGTCTGTTTTTCCAGAAGGATTACCACGCAATTCCAAAAGTAAGTTTTTTCCTTCTTCCCGACTCTTAGAACCTTCCGGCAGTAGTTTTAACTGTTTTTCCAGATCTGCACGTAACAAAGAATCCTCAAGGTCACAGATACGGTCAACGGTTTTCCAGTAATCTCCAGACTCTTCCCATGGTTTTATAAAAGATAATGGCAGATTGCTGTAAAAATTATAGATTTTCCGAGCCAGATTTTTCTGTTCCCAAAAAGGAATGTATTCTTTCTCAGATTGTGTTAAGTATTGATCTGCATGGATCAGACATCGAATCTTCTTTGCCGCTTCCATCCAGGATAGCTGGACAGTACAGCCAGCTTTTGTAAGTCGAATTCCTTTGCTATCATAATTTGCATCGGAAAAGAAATCGCCAGACAATGCGCTGTTATGGCCGCCATTTCCGTACTCATTTTTCAAAAATTCAGAAATCTCCTTTACCAGGTGATCTTCTTTACAGAAACTCCAGATCCGATACTTTCCATTTTCAAAACCAGATCCGCTGCACAAATACTGCAGGATTTCATCCTCCGTGATAAAAACTTCTGGTTGCTCATAAGAAAAATCTGGATCGATATACTGATTGCTTACATGTAACAGAAATGTAGCAGCATCCAGGACTTCCTGAATCCGGTACTGGTCTCTTTTGGACGGAATATCCATGGTCTGCAGCATGGGAAGCACTTGCAGGAGTTTTTCCAAAAACGTCCGCTCATGGACATTTTCCGTGATCCGCTTTAATCCCATTTCCTCTTCATTCAAAAACAGTTTTTTGGTATCCATATTCATGTAATGGATCATGTCTGAGATGTAAGAGTAAAAATACCGAAGACAGCGCTGATACTCTTCTTTTGTCATAAAACGTTTTTCTCGGATCAGGTTGAAACTCAAGTCCCTGATCGCATCATAACTCAAAACATCCATACTCTGCGCAGCAGATGTTCCTTCAGAAAAATAGAATCTTCCATCTTTCCACAAAGAACAATATTTAATCCCGTCCAGGACAATCCCCAATCCGCCTTTTTTGAATTTCTTCTGTATGATCCGTTCCTGTGCTGCTTCTGAAAGGTAAAACATTTCAAAAAAGCGGTCTTTTCCATTCGTTACGCCAAATCCCATTTGAAGCATTTGTTCCTTCATAAAAAATTTCCTCCGTAATTGTATTTCAGACATTTTTTCTCTCCTTTCGTAATATTTGCCTGATATCTATAGAATCTAAAAATTTTCAGGAAACAAAAAGAGAAGCCGAAGCTCCTCTTTTTTGAATTCTTATGCAAAGGATACATTTCCTTCATAAAAGATATGGGTATGATGTGCGGTATATACTTTCATTCCATATACAACCGCTTCTCCAAACTGTGTGGGGATGTAAAATGCCCCTCTTTCGATTTTTCTTGGATACATGGTGATCTGGACATCACTGCCGACTGTCTGAAAAACAACCTTGCCTTCAGTGAGATCAGATCCATTACTGATCTGCATTGGACGTTCAATGGCTACTGGTTCTTCATGAAAATGTGAATATGCATACCGGGTTTCAAAACTCTCCAGCTGTTTGTCTGTGCTGGAAAACAGTTTGTACGTATGATTTTTCGGACTTTCTTCTATCTTGACAATCGCAGAGGTTTTCCAGACTCCGCGGTCTGTCTGGAAAGATGCTGGAAAGCCAAGCAGAATATTTGGTTCGCCATAGTAATAAATCGGGTTGATATTCTCTCCTGTGATCATGTGCATGTTGTGGTCGATTACGTATCTGTTTCCATGTCTTGTGTAGATTTTCATATGTCTTTCTCCTTTTATAAAAAATTGTATTTCAGATATATGAGATGTTCCTCTCGTAAAAAATTTATCTGATATTCATAGAATGTAAAAAAGGATGAAAAACAAAATCCGGTATTTCTGACAACAAAAAAAAGAGCCATTGCTGACTCTTTTTTGGAAGCAAGTTATGATTTTTTTTGCAAAGCTAACATGAAGATGGAAGCCATGTATTCATTCCGCATGGTTTGGGAAGAACGTTGTGTCTTCCACAAGATATCGTAATTCGAATGGTCATTCAACCATTGTTGGTATAGTTCATCCAGCTTTGTCTGTGGAAATTTTGGCCAGCTCCATGTGGATACATAGCCAAAAAGATAAGGGATATATTGTTCGCATGGCTCATAGACGATGATCACCTGTCGCAGGCTCTCCTGCCATTTTCGCGATTTCCATCTGTTAAGATACGTTTCGACCCTGATGCTATGGATGACAACAGAATGACCTTGCAACCATTCGTTGATCGTTTCTTTCTTTGTCTCGTTAAATTCCCGTGGATTATCAAAGGTAAAGACCTTTTCCTCGTACTGTTTTTGTGCAGCCTGTTTTTTTACTGGTATTTCAGGGTTTGTAGACGGTACTTCCGGACGTTTTGGAAGTTGCTCCTGTCTTTGCCCGCAATGGATGCAAAAAATATCATACACAGAAATCTGTTCTTGACAATTTGGACAGATTTTGTACTGCTGTCCTCCACATTTAAAGCAAAATTTGCTATTTTCTGGAAGGTGTTCCCCACATTTGTTACAATACATTTTTTTCCTCCTTGACAACTTCCACGGTTAAAACCGTGGGCTTTTTGCTATGAATTTTATAATATTCTGCAATACAGTTGTTACAACCATTTTAATGCAGCAGGCTCAAAAAGACAAGAAAAAAGACCCGGACAAACCGAGTCTTTTCTGAATGAAATCTACTACTTGACATACAGCATTTCTTCTGCTGTTGCAATTTCTTCGTCTGTAGCATCCAACATGCTTTTCACATCTTCTTTAGAAATCTTTTTTGATAATAACTTTTGGATGGACTGGATACGACCAAGTTCCATGCCTTTTTCCATGGCAAGTTCAGAAATCCCATAAGATAAGTTGCACATATGATCCAACTCCTTTCGTAAATTGGTATCTGCAGAAAAATCCTCCCGTTTCTCCAAAAGATCGATCCTTTCTTCTGATGTCAGATAGTTCGAAAAGACGATCTTTAGAAGATCATGTAAAGCATTTCCAGTAGAGGTATATTCTGTGTCAGCTGTTTCTTTCCGCAGGCCGATCAGGATCACGTTCATCAGCTGCGGATCGCCTTTCCATTCATGGTTGCCGATCAAGGCAGTATTCTCCATATGCAGGATATTCATGCAGTCCTGGTCCAGATTAAAACATACCCAGATACTGTATACCTTCTTGATGTCTCCATAGTTGGAATGGACAAACTCCCTTCCTTTTTGGGAAGAGACATTCCTGCATCCATAGTATATGCCCCGGTTGATGATCGGATATCCAGCATCTTCTTTCCGTTGTGCTTCCACGTTGATGATGACTTTGCTGAGGCCGGTTTCTTCCAATAAATAAAATAGTACATCAAAGTAGATTTTTCCTTCTGACCGGTCAGTATCCTCCGTATTCATTCCGGAGATTACCTCCGACATGGACGGATTGGTCAGTCCGGGTTCGATACGGACATTACCGATCAGTGGCTCTCCTTCGATATATGGGATGATCTCCGAAGGTTTCATATCCTGAAAACCGGGGATCGCAGCTTTGATGATATGCGCCAGTATCTGTTTGTTTCCCAGGATCCGTTTGGCACAGGCATCATATTGGGCATTCTGATCGGTTGCTTCTACTGTGTTTCGTAATTCTTCTTCCAATCGTATCTTCCTTTCTTTAGTATAGCAATTTTTTTGGGTAATTACAAGATTTCTACAGAATGATTGGCAGCCCATTCGATGCATTCATATTCGGTTTTACCATCGCCTTCAGCATATTTTTCATATGCAGCTTCTGCTAATTTTTCAGAATCTTTCTCATCAATTCCAAAATCGGATTCCAGTGTTTCCTGCATGAAATTGGTGACAAATTCCTGGTTCGCCCGGGTCAGTTCCTCAAATGTCAATTCATATTCTTTTCCATCTCTTGTAATTTTCATGAAATATTCCTCCTAGAAGTTGATATCGCTGCATCCATGTTCCAAATGCATCCCAAGTTTTTCCGCTGCTTCGTCCAGAATACAGCCCGGGATATATCCGGAGTTTCTCGGCCAGCATGTTTTCAAAATGCTCCCGACAGCTTCCCGTTCTTCCATAGACGGTTCTCCATACTGATACGCATAATCATCTCCCACAGTACAGATCCGACCGGAACATTCCGGATACAGGGCGTGTTGGACAATCTGGAACGGAGTTTTGGATTGTATTGTTCGTTTAAGGTCAGTTAATGTTTTGATCATTTTCTTCTCCTTCGTAATCTTTGATATTTTTGATTGTCCCATCTTCGCGGTAGATCGGTGTTATCGCAGAACGACCATAAACTCCTAAATTAAAATAATATAAACATCCTGTAGTATCATCTACCAGGATCTGGTTGGATCCATCAAAGTCCTGTTCAATCGTTCGCAGCTGTATGTATTTGCTGTTGTAAATTACACAGTCATCCCGTTCTGAAGTATTCACATTCTCACAGGAAGACAAGAGGCACATGCCACATACTCCGAGTGTTGTTCCTAATACTAATAATTTTTTTCTTTGTTCACGCATAATTTTTTTCTCCTTATTTATTTGTTTGTTCTAAAAATCAATATCGGAACATCCACGTTCCAACTTGATCCCCAATTTGTCAGCCGCATCGTCCAGAATACATCCCGGGATATATCCGTTATGTCCCGGCCAGACTTTTTCCAGAATATCCGAAGTTCCTTTTCGCTCTTCATCCGTAGGTGCTGCGTTTTGGGAAAATGCGATCAGCTTCCGCATTTCCGATTCTGGAATCTCACCGTGGGCATCGACGCGTGCAAATAGTTTCATCTGTTTTTGAGAGAAAAGGATCTTGTAGATTTTTCGACCCTGGAAAGACATCTCACAAAACTCTCCATCAAACGTCCAGTCACCGGCTTTTCCAAATTCCATCCAAATTCCTTTCCCGTTATTCGCTAACGTTTCTGTTGCATCTGGTGAGTCTTTTACAATGGAATAAAATCCACGGCTTAGGACAACGGTTGGAATCCGGATCTTTTGGGAAAATTCGGGACGGGTGTAATGTTCCACGATAAGAAATGGTGTTTTTGCCTGAATGGCACGTTTTAAATCTGCAAAATTTTTGATCATTTTTTGAACTCCTTAATATTGTATTTCAGACAGGTTATTGATGTTCTCCTTTCTTTATAAATTCGTCTGATACTGATAGAATGGGGGAAAAAGAAAAAAACAAAAAGAGCCGATCGCTCGACTCTTTCTGCTGCTGAATTCTAATTATTTCTTTTCTTCCAGTCCAAAATTCTTGCAGAATGCATGGAACATGTCATCTGGCATCTGCATGATGACTTCCTCAACATCAGAACGGTCAACCGGCTTTATATCATATCCCATGAAATCCTGGAAAGTCTGTTCTGTCGCATCATGCAGGATATACTGAATCATCTTTTCATACATGTTGTTCCGAATATGTAACAGTTCAAGACCGCAGACATACTGCGTTTTCTCATCCGGGAGTTTTGTGACCACAAAAATATTTTTTCTGGCATTCGTTCGAAGTCCTACCAACCGGTAAATATTCCGGTCGGCTCCTCGGAAGATCTGTCTGTACATGTCCGGTGTTACCCCGTACAAACGGAAATATTTGGATTCTTCTCGGAAGGTTTCTTCGGGAGTCTTCTTGGCTTCCAGATTTGTTACTGTCATTTTGCCCTCAAATTTTTCTTCCGGTGTGTAACGGATGTTTTCGAGAGCAATTTCTACTCCGTATTTCTTTTCCAGTCCTTTGACTGCTGCAATAAAATCTTCTTTGAATACATTAATTTCTTTTGGTGTGATTTTCATGATAGTTTCCTCCAATGTAACATGTTTTTTCTAATCTACAGTAATTACTTCTGCTATCCTTCCATCATCCTGGTGCACTTCGATCTCAATGGAAGGATATTCGTTTTTTGCACAGCAATGATCATACGGGCTGCAATCATGATCATTAATGTAATCCATTGCCTCATCTTCCGTTTCCAAATTGCTACACAATGTGTGTGAATCTACACGGATATCTCGACAGGTATCTGTGCCTCTTTCCTCATAAATGCTACAAACAACATCGCAAAACATGATGGTGCCTCCTCTTACTCAACGTAGAAAACCTGAGTCCCAAATTCGAATACATCATCCAGCCGAGCTTCTAATTTTTCGCAGATCTCTTTCGTAATCTTTTTTCCAGACAAGATTTCTTTGCAGATCTCATCCGCATGATTTACCTTTTCCGGATCCAGAGCCTCTGTTGCCTGGCCATTTCCTTCGTTGATGATGATGAACAATCCACGGTTAGTCGCATATTTTCCGTAATAATTCATGTAATTCCCAGTGCATAGTTCTAACATGTGCTTTCTCCTTACAAATTGTATTTCAGGTAGTTGTGTTTTCTCCTTTCCTCTGTATTTACCTGATATGTATAGTTTTCTAAAAAAAGAAACAAACAAAAAGAGAAGCCATTTCTGACCTCTCTCTTTGCTGTATTACACATCTTCTTCGCTGTCCAGCCATTCCGTTTTGCACGCCGAACACACTTCCCGGGAGGGGGAAATGGTATGACTGCAGTGGCAGCGGGGATCGCCGTCGAAATATGGGCAGTTAATGTTGTAGTATACTATTGCTTCTTCGCTTGCGCCGCCATCGTCCGAAACAAACCTTTCCAGTTCCTTGTCAAGACCGTCCAACAGTAGATTTATCATACGTTCTCTGTTCGTCATAATCTCTCTCCTAACAATATGGTGTTTCCACTCATCGTTCTACATTTTCTCCCTGGAAACAAGAGCCACAAAATTCCCAGATATTGTCTTCTACTTTCCGAAAAGTAGCAAATACCGGTTTCAGTTTATTTCCATCCATCCGATGGTCTGTAGGTTCTCCTAACTGTGTGCAGTCAGACCGCATACATGCAGGAGCAAGGCAGTTGATGATCTGGTCCACAATACTGGCATCGACAAGATCGCCAATTTCCAGTGCGCCAATCCCGCAATACCAGTCCATGTTGCAGACTTTCTTTCCATGATATTCTTGTCGCTTTTTCAGATCGTTCCCTTCATATATGACTTCTTCGAGGAAAAGTTTCTGATCTGCCCATGGATATTTGAGGTAATTCCTTCTGTATTTTTCTGCGATCTCTTTTTCCGGAAAGATCTGTGGATTGCCAGCGGACAGCAGATATCCTTTGTATTCGTATACAACCTGATATCCGATCCGTTTTCCCCGGTCTTCCATCCAGGAAAAGAAACTTTCTTCCAACCCGATGTCACGGATGATCTGCCGCTCCTCTTTGGAAAGCTGAAAATCTTTTTTGTAGCAATAATCTTGGACAGCATCGTATTCAGCAATACAAAACTGTTCATCGTCCTCAATTTTCATCAATTTGTCGATAATTTCCATCAATGTTTTTTCCATATTTTTCTCCTATAAATTGTATTTCAGACATTTTTTCTCCTTTCGTAATGGTTTGTCTGATGCTTATAGTGTTTGAAAAAATCAGGGAAATAAAAATCAGGGACTGTTGTGGTCCCTGATTCTGGAATTCTAATGGTTTGTATGTAAAGAATTCAGCATTTCTTTTTCAGCAATCTTTTTAATCGCAGCAATTTCCTTTTTTGTAATATAGACATTCGGATTTACCAGGGAATCCCAAGAAACATGGTCCTGTTCCCAACGGATCTCAACGATCCACTTGATCTCATCCGTATGATACTCAAAAAAGATCATATAAGGATCCCCTTCTTTGTCCAAAAGATGATCCTCTCCAAACCAGAATTGGAAAGTATGCTTATCCAACCAGTTCGTTGCGTATGGTAAATCTTGATTACGAAAACGAAGTGTTTTCACGGTTGGTTTTGGAATTTCCGGAAGAGAATTCATGATTTTTGAAAGATCTAAAGCTGGTCCTTCTGCTCTGGTTTTTTCAGAGCCTTCGGATACCTGTAATGGATCGTGTTCTTCTGGCACCGTGGACGGATCTGGAATGTCAGGGAGATCCGGAATAGAATTATTCTCTTTCTTTTCGGTCTTTGTTCCCATGTAGAGAGAAAGATCTCTTACTGCATTTTGTACAGAGTCCATCAGCTGATCGATCTCGCCAAACGGTACATAGTCTTCCATGTCCGGATATGGTACCCAAGATCGATTATTGTACAGGCAGCATTCCTCAACCAGATACATCTTTTCTTTTGTTATAGTCTCGATAACCCGGATGATCACGCCTTTTGTTCCATCGTCTTCCAGGGGATAGATGCAATATTCTCCCGGTATTTCTAATTCGCTTAACTTGTAAAGAAGTGTTTCTTTGGTAGTATACGGATCTTTTTCCTCATAGTCTGCTTCAACATGACCTTTCCGTAACAGCATATCTACAATCTGCAGATTGAAATTCAGCTGGTGATATAACGCATCTTTTTCCAGGGCTGTTGCCTGCAGAATGGAAGTAATCTTACTCACTTCCTCTGTCGTGAGTGTGATCGTTGCCAGTTTTTCGTCTTTACTTATTTTTCTAATTTCCATAGTTCTCCTCCTACTCAAAATCTACATCATCGTCCACAACCTGTCCATCGTCCGGATCCGACCAGTCAAATTCGGAATCGTCCATTGTGGAGACTTTTTGTAATGCTGTTTCTTCTGTTTCTGCTTCTACAACGGCATAGCCGTATTTTGTGACCATAACTCTCATTTTTCTCATAGTTACTCTCTCCTATTCCGTGAAATTATATTCCGGGTATACATCGCCAATATTCAAACCATTTTCAAACCAGCAATGGTCTGAAACGCCTGGAATATCAACGATGATGTGATCGGGGTATATTTCTGCAACGGTTCCTTTGTAAAATCTTCCATCCAGCCGGCAGCGAACCGGTTGGTGTAAATGGAATAAACGGTCTAAATCTGCCATATGCGCTCTCCTTATAAAAGATCTGGGGTTAATGCATACCCATCGGCTTTCGGTGAAAAAATCCAAGTATCGTCTTCGCAGACATTTGGATTTTCCCTTAATTGATCCAAAAGACAAAGAACTTCTTCCTTTGTTTCGAACCGATCCCAACGATCCTGATTATTCTCTTGCCATAGTACCGTCCACATATGTTTTTCCTCCTCTTACGTTTTTTGGTGCTTCACCTGAAAGGTCGATCTGCAATCTTGCAACCTCAACAGCTGCTCTGTAAACTAACGCATAATTAGAATCGCCATGTGTCTGTGTGACCTTTTCGAGAAATTTATCCATCTTACCAAGAAAACAACCGCACTTGACTGTGATCTCATTCTCTTTATCACGATAGAATGTTGTAAAATCATCCCGGCTACCAATAGCGCCAATCACTAATACGTGTCTTGCAGAAAAGATCTCAGCCTCATCGTAAACCTCAGCATTACCGCAAACCACGGCATTATCGCAAACCTCAGCATTACCGCGAACCTCAGCATTACCGCGAACCACGGCATCACCGCGAACCACGGCATCACCGCGAACCACGGCATTATCGCGAACCACGGCATTACCGAAAACCTTGGCATCACCGCGAACCCAAGCCTTTCCTTCATGGGAAAGGTTTTCTTCTTTCTCAATCCAACCGCCAAGATCACCGACTTTGACGAGACCAAATTCTTCTACCGCTCTGATTCTGTGAAGTGTAGCTGTTCTAAAAAGTAAACTTATTGTCTTGATTTCTTCTGTAAATTCAAATTTTTTCATGTTATTAAACCTCACTTCCTACGGCTGTTGATAAATTTAATTTCTACTGTCCACATAAGTCCTTTGTCCTCCTAAATTTTCTAAATACAGTTCCGCTTTCTGGCGGAATTCAAAGTACTGTTTGTTGTCGATGACCTGATTGCATCGCTGCTCAAACATAGTGATGTATTGAGCAAGGGATTCGTCAGAAAACCGGGAATCAAAATCTTCCTGACTGAAACATTCTTCCGCAGTAAACATATAGAGGGACAGCATACAGCCGTACTTAGAAAGCCAGTAGGCAGTTTTGTTATTAAATGCGTTTTTGATCGGAGTACATACATAACCCCCGACAATGATCTGTTTTAAATTTTCAAATTTCATAAATTGTTATCTCCTTTTCTATTAATCTTCTCTTGCACATAACGTATAGATTTCTGCATCAAGCACGACTTCTCCACAGTCTTCACATTCTAAACAGATGTTTGCTGGATCTTCCCAATTTCCGTATGATACAATCCTTACATTATGTCCTCTATGTTTCTTTAGTTCGTTCCATAAAATCATATTGATATCATCCATAATATTTTCTCCAGTTCTGAAATCATCGTTTCCTTGCCTACCACAGTGTCTTTTTTAACCACTCTTACAGTTTAACGCCATCTGTGGGAAGCCCAAATTCTTTCGCCAGTTCATCAAATACACCGTCTGGCATCTGACTCAGATTATCCTTAATATCTTCTCTACTGAATCCATGTGGTGCATATCCGAAAAATTCTTCAATCTGCTCATCATTTGCCCTATGCAATAAAAAATCTATCATCATTTCTTCAATATCCATTTTAAATCTATTTCCTCCAGTTCTGAAATCATCTTACTTCATCTTCATTGTGTAATCCTTATCAAGATTTGACAAATCCAAATCTTTATAGTCTACTCTCGTGTTAGCGCCCTCTCTGTGAATGACCATACTAGAATCTAATTTTTCAAAATATTGTCGTTGTTCCAGAAGATATTCAAAAGTTGGGTTAAGAACATTTTGCCGAAACTGTGCGTGATCCCCTCCTGATAAAATAATGGGACCTGTCATAACGTTATTGCGCATGGTATGCTCCTTTTCTCTACGGTTGTTGATACATATAATTTCCATACCGGACCTTATCGTTTAAATCCACGCCTCCGCAAGGGGAAGCGACAATATTAAAATGAATAGGTAACAAACAGATATTCCGAACTGCCTTCGATAGGAATATAATATGTTCCCGATCCAGAATCCTCTCCATGCATAACCTGATCACAATAACATCCGTTGGATTGTTTATCGCCATCAGGTTCGGAATCTACCCCGAATCCATGAATCCAAAAATCTTCAAAATCTCTTTCGGCAGCCCACTCTTGCAATTCTTCGTACAGATCATCGACTTTTCCTTTGAGCTTCTGATATTCTGCAGCTTTTTTAGCAATTTCTTTTGATGCTTTCATGTTTTTCCTCCTTTTGCAATTGTATTTCAGACGTAATGTTTTCTCCTTTCTTTTTAAAATTTGTCTGATATTCTTAGTATGTAAAAAATGTCAGAAAACAAAAAAGCCAGGGGATTAGTCCCCTGACTTCTTATTAAACTTTTCAAATCTGTATTTCTGTTTGATATTTGGGTATTTTTCGTGATCCACTTCTGAAAAGAACATCTCTGCTGGTCTGGCAAATACCTGATCAGGGACAACATCGATCCCATAAGGACGGCCATCATACAAAGCTTTGTAGATGACCAGATGTTCGCCGGTTTCCGTATGTACGGCATCCAACGATACAATACGGTAAGTATACAGACCGGCTTTTTTTTTGCTCTTCTGTCAGTGTTTCATATTTAAAATGTTTTACAATATCGAATACTTTTAGGAAGATAAAGCGGGAATCCTCGGCCATTCAATGACCGAGATGAAAGCGTTTACAGGCACATATAAGACACCGTATGTATTCTTAAAAAAGTATAAAATACTGGGTTTCCTCCTTGTTTTATGGTATACTGTATGTATGAAGAAAAATAACTTAAAACACGCCCGGACATGCGTGTATAACATCAATTACCATTTCGTCTGGTCCGTGAAATACAGACGGAAGGTCATTACCCCGGAGATCGAATCCTATATGCGGGATCTTATCCAGCAGATCGCAGAAGACAAAGGGTTCGCAGTAGACGAATTCGAATCAGGGGAAGGGGACCATGTCCACCTTTTCGTGACAGCCCCGCCAAAAATGTCACCTTCCCTTCTGGTGCAGTATTTAAAAGGCATCACGGGGCGGAAGCTGATGGAACAGTTCCCGCAGCTGCGGCAGAAGCTGTGGAAAGGGGAATTGTGGAACCACTCTTATTATGTGGAAACTGTCGGGGACGTTTCTGCGGAGACCATCCGCAAATACATCGAACACCAGTCAAAACAATACTAAGGAAGGGGGCAGGTTATGCCAAAAGCAAGACGCAGAAAAGACAGTTCTTTTGAGACATCCGTGACAAAGAGTGTATTCCTGTATGGGGATCCGAATAAAGAAAAGCTTGCATTGTTAAAACAGATGCAGGATGTCTTTACTGCGCTTGTGAACGAGAAAATCCTTATGCTTGATGCACGAGAGGATCTCATCCTGCAGCTGGTAAAGAACGATAAAAAAGACACGGTTATGCGTTCCCTTGAGAAAGCAGCCCGTAGGAAAGGACTCAACTCTGCGTTCTGCCAGAACGCTTTTGATATGGCAGTGACCTGTCTGTCCAACCGGCTCGACACGATCCGTCTGGACCTTCTTTCTGAAGGGGCAGGGATCTTTGCCAGATCGAAGGTCCTGTTTGCTATGTCCATCATGGGCAAAACAAAAACAGAGATGGTCTCTGCCATGGAGTCGTTAAAAAAAGACTTCTATCTTGACTGTGCCAGTGAACTCCGTACCATGACAGATGCAGCGTTTGCTTTGCAGCAGACAGTATTTCAGGATCTGTATGCCATGAAGTGTCTGGAATACCGGATTCCACAGCTGCGGTCTGTTTCCGTGCCGCTGGATTCCAGGCTCATGACAGTTGAGACATCCAAACAGGTAAAGGCGGCATACGTCATCCGTATCACGGATCCCTTCCAGAAAAACCACCGGATACAGATCCCCATAGACACCAGTACGCACTCCCTCCATAAGATCAACAGTCAGAAGATGGCAGGTACGGTCATGATGCAGGTGCGTAAGAAAAAACTCCGTATCGGCTGGGCTTACACCAGACATATAGAACAGCCAAAAACGGCGGAAACGGTTGGTGTGGATGTTGGTATCACGGATTCGTTCCATACTTCCGATGGCCGGCAGATCGGTTCCATGAAAGAAGTGATCGGTTTCTACCATGGCACCGTGGAACCTTCTTTTGCCGGACAGTCGGATCTGCGTAACAAGATCCGTAAGATCAACTATTATCTGCGCAGCCATGATCTGTCTGACGATGTGAGACGTTCTCTCATCGAAAAGATGGACCGGCTTTCCAGCATGATGCAGACCATGGAAGCACCATACCGCAAAAAACGGGCGTATTATCACAGACTCGATGCCGGGATCGCTTCTGCTGTACACGGATATTTGCAGGGACTTTCCCATGATACCCTTACCGTGCTTGAAAAACTGGATATGCGGGAATTTAAGAAAAGCCGCAGGACTAATGGTATGTTTTCCCTGTTTGCACGTGGGAAACTCCAGCACCGCCTGATGGAAGAACTGAACTGGCGGGGATTTGACTTTCTGGAAGTCGCCCCGGATTACACCAGCCAGGTCTGCCCTGTCTGTAACTTTCTGGACGATAGGAACCGTGACCGGAAGGAGTTTACCTGCACCTGTTGCGGTTACCACGATGATGCAGACCATGTGGGTGCCATAAACATTCGGGCACGTGCCTCGGATAAAGAGATTCTGGAAATCTGTGAGCGGAATAAATATAACCATAAGAACCTGCAGTCTGCACTGCGTACGCTATACGCAAAGCGACACCAGGAATACAACAACACAGAATCTGTATGAAAAAAAGTGACAGACACCAGCTTTCTGCTGTTATCAATCACTTTTTATACAGAACATATGAACTACCACTGTCTTGGTACGGCATGACCGTACCCGGGCTGTCTCAAGCGGATATTACTTGCCTGCATGGTACATGCAGGACAGTCTTATTTGCAGCGGATCGGTTGATGATAGCCGGAGATCTTCCTGTTTTAGATGCTCGGCCATTCAATGACCGAGTAGTTCACTTCTTCCATGTTTTGATTCCTTTCTTATACAAAGATCTACATTTCTCGCAACTGACTGCGCTTATATCCCTCCAGATGATGTTATTGTTATGCAATGATTCCCTTTCTGTTGGTCTTCCATAACTCCACGACTGTCCACAAACACACCTGAATGCGTTTTCTGTGATGTGAATGACATTTTCAATCCGTACACACGGAAGATCGCCGTAATACTTAGCCATTAGAATCTCCTTTCAATTCTGTTTCCCAAAGTTTCTTGGTATCCTGCAGACAGCGTATGGTTGCATCTAAGGATTCCAACGTACTGAAATGCAAAGTAGCATACAACCTCCCGTCCAAAGCATTCCCTAATTCTTTCTTTGTGCAGGTATTTACATCTGGATGATCGTTATTTAAACCAAGGATCATGAAATCATATCCAGAACCCAACTTGCTTTTTATACCAAGACCGACCTTCGTTGGTAGTCCGTTACGTTTCGTTCCCAAAATAATGGGGTAATTTCGCTCTTTCATACATTTTCCTTTCTCTTCGGACGTTTGGTAATGGCTTTTCTTAGCGGCCATATTCCCTCTGAATAGTTCACATCGAACCAGTCCAAAATAGTTCCAATTCTAGTTCCTTGATCCCAAAAAGCGAAAACTTCCGGTAATTTTTCTCTTGTTTCCCAGTCAGGGAGATATTTGACAAACTGAGTCCATAAAATCTGGATCTGCATGTCCAGGATCATCCGGTAGAACTCCTCATCCATGTTTAGCATCAGTTTTCGGAATGAAAGCTGTTGTTTCCAGTTCATTATATCCGGTGATATGTATACACTAAACGGAAGAGACTCCAAAAAATAGGAATAGGTATCCTGGAGTGGAACTGGCTTTAATTTGCAGTCTACAAAAAATTCAGATATCGTTCCGTTCGGATCTTTTCCAGAAATACAAACCGGATCGAATAATAAGTAATCTCTTCTGCGAACCTTTTGCGGACTTCGTAACATCCAGTACTCACCAGTATAAGCTGCATCCGGCACTTCCGCATCTGTAGGTTTGTATACATACTGCGGATCCTGTTCCAGATAGTACGCATGGATGATCAAAGGAATATGATATTTTCTCATATTCCGGATCATGATACCGCATCCGGGAATGGATTTGAGTGCATCCTGCACCGATCCGGCAACGCAGATCCTTGGTGTTTTGGAATCTTCGGTTAGATTCGGGCCAGTGATGATTGTTTCAGGGGCTCTTGGAACCAGAGAATCTGGCTCCAGGATATCCCAACTGCAATGAATGTATTTCATCGTTTACTCCTTATTTGATATATATCCTTACCCGTTCTCCTTGTTCCAGGGCTTCTACGACTTCATTTTCGGAAGATAATGGAAGATCCCATGGAATATAACGGAAGGCTACTTTTCCCATATTCTTTTGTGCAAAATCTTCAAACTGTTCCTGCGTCATTTCTACTCCGATCATGCCAGGAGCAGAGACAATGGCACCATTCATTTTTTTGAAACCAATAGCTTTTCCCGAGCACATGAACTCGTCCCAGGTAACAGCACGTTTCAGCATTCGCAGCAAATGCTCGCCATAATCATAACAAGTACAATACCGACTACCGATCTTCAGGTCGAATCCATCAGATTCTTTTGCAGGTTTACTTCCCTGTTTAAAGTTTTCGGCGTAAGCAATAAATGCTTCCGGTGTGTAAATCTTCCCGGTCCAATCGTCCGGTCTTCGTCCTTCGGTATCGTTGTTACATCCGCTGCGATCCAGGTGAAGGATCCGTCCATCGGACAGTTTTACAATTTTTGTCTGGAAAATGATAGAGTATCCCATAGGTTATACCTCCTTTAATTTTTTAACTTTTTTTACTAACAGATCATGGTAGACACAACAATCCCTATTGTTATTCCAATCCAATCTTCTTCCAACAACTTTTTCCGCGTCTTCCCATGAGAGCAGATATCCGTAAGTTCGCTCAAATTCCTGAAACGATGCTTTCGTTACAACTTCAAACCCATCACATGCGTATCCTATCTCATTTTCCAGCCAATACAGGATCAGCTCCATATCTGGAAGACCTTCTTCGTCCAGACAAGATTCCGGAAGATCAAGTTCTGTGGGAAGATCTGTGTTTTCTTTCCATTCGATATTTGTTAATTTGTAATTTACTACCATCAATTTTTTCTCCATTATTGTATTTCAGACATGTTAGTTTTTCTCCTTTCTTTATGTATTTGTCTGATATACATAGTATGTAAAAACATGGGAAAATAAAAATCAGGGACTATTATGGTCCCTGATTAATCAAAATTTTAAATTATCGTTTCATGTTATTTTTTTTGTTTTTACTCAATTGTGATATATATTCCGTCTTTTTTATCCCATGTGAAAATTTGAATATTTAATAACTCTTCCGGCAATTCAGATATGTCACCTTTGAATAAATCTTTATTTTTAGTGGTAGAAACAATAATTAAATTTGCATGATTTTTTTTTCGATTACTTAATAATTCTTTTAGTGTTGGAGCTTTTTCCATAAATATCAATCCTCCATATTCTTATTATTACCCTGTTGTTTCAATACACGGTTGGTAATTTCGCAGAGTTCGACATGTCGGGAATATCAACGTTGCTTGACCTCATGTCATTTATACTTTGCAATCGCATCTTTCCAATTAGCAATGATACAGATTTTGTCAATTTCATCAGCAATTTGCTCTATTTGTTTTACCGTATTACCAAATGTATCTTTAAGACCTCGGCCGAAAGCTAGTTGTATTTCAGCCAAAGTCTTTTCCTTTTTTAATTTTAAATTGTATCGTCTGAGAAGATCTGGCAATTTTTCTTTATGGATAATTCCATAATGATTATCCCATTCCAACCATAAGGCTTCTGCAAATAATTCTTGTGGTAATCGCATATTATATATATCCTCCATTCTTCCATAGGAAACTCTTGTTTGAAGTACGATTTGTAGATCACATTCTTCTTGCCAGATCAATCTTTCATACAGCAAGAAATTTGCAAAAATCATGATTCAGACGATTTTAGAATTCGGCTACAAAATCTGGTGCGAGGTACTTACAGGTATATCCCAAAGATTCCCAGTATCCACACAAAGCTTCCACAAGGTCATCGCGGGACCATCCAGGAACATTCTCTGTAACCCGCCTGATTGACGATGCTGCCATCTGAACAAATTCGTTTTCGATTGCTGCGATTCCCACGATTTCGACCGTGATTTCTATAGGCTCATGGAATTCATTCCAGTTCCTAAACAATAATGTTTTTCTCATACTTTTCTCCTCACTTTTTATATAAATTTTTGCCAATATCTTCGATAAGATTTTGGGATTTTTTCGCCAAATCATAAAGATACTGTCCATCATCTTCTGGAACATATGCTTCCAAAAAATCTTCTACATTTTCTTCCTGTCCACAAATAGGACACTCTTTCCAATGCGATAATAAAAAAGCCTCGGAAATAACAAAATTTGTTTCTCCCACGACTTCTCCTGTATCGTCCATGATCCAACTCCTGTTGAGTTCGTATTGTTTTTGCATGTAGATAGTCCTTTCTTTTTTTGCAATTGTATTTCAGACGATTTGTTATTTTCTCCTTTCTTTGTAAATTTGTCTGATATTAATAGAATTGCAAATTTGTAAAAAAACAAAAGCCAGGAGATATCTCCTGACTTTTATTTGTAATTACAGATTAATTTTTTGATAATAACGGTTCCTTCTGATACCAGTAAGATTTGTGTTCATTGTAATCCGGATCATCAGTTGCACTACAAGAAACTCTTTACGAGTTCTATTGCTTCCCTCCAAATATCATCTGGACACTTTTCTTTAAATCTTCCGTTTCTTGCACCGATATCTAACATTTTGGCTTGATCACACAAAATAACACCCGTTGTTTCCGTTCTGTCATCTAATTCAATGTGGAACGGATGATGTTTATTTGTATTCGTGATTGGACACACAAAAGCCATAGAACTGTGATGATTTAAAATATCGTTACTTAATATCACAGCTGGTCGTCTACCGCTCTGTTCATGTCCTTTTTGCGGATTAAAATCCATTGTTATAATGTCACCCTGGTTGTACTCTACCATTGTTCTTCTCCTGTTGGTCTTCCTGTGTCAATTTCTTCAGAACTTTCTACATAAATTTCATCGAGTGGCTTTTTGTAAAACGCTTCCAATCTTTCTTGTAAATTTTGGTATGTTGGTTTGGCTTTTTTAATAACCATCTTTCCATTATTTACATTGATCTCGACTTCATCATTTTCTTTTAATCCCATTCTACTAATTATCTCTTTTGATAATCGTATTCCCTGGCTGTTTCCCCACTTTCTTACAGCTACTTTCGTAAAAAATGCGTTGCTTTCTTTTGCAAATGTTGTACCGTTCATGTGTTCAACCTCCTATAGTATATACAATGGATATACGTATCTTTGATTTTAGTATACACATTGTACATCCATTTGTCAACGGAATTATTCTTCCAAATAGTACCGAAAAAGTACAAAACAATCCTTCATGATAACTCTCCTTTCCAGATCTCTGACGGAATCGTTTCGACATCCAAAACATCCAGGATCCGTCCAAGTTTTATCTTTCCAGAGTTTCTGTAAGACTGGTATTGTGCGATACTGACAGAAACTGGGTTTGTCGGGTCTGAAATCTCAGAAAGCTGTGGCAGGGCATGTTCCTTGATCGACCGGATGATACCTTTTGCCAGTTTTCTTGCTCTTGCCAGGGATTCCGAACAATCAAGATCCCAGACATTGACAGCTTCGCAGCCATCAGAAATATCAACTTCTTCCATTTGTACTACATATTGCATTTGCTTTCCTCCTAATCCAAAAAGAATTTTGCATCTTCCATCTGCAAACACTCTTCTAAGGGATATCCATTCTCCTGCGCCAGTGCATCGGACCCATCTGCAAATTCGATACAGATGGATCTTGTTTCCCAGTATTTTGGTAATTCGTTTCGTGCAATGTAATGTAATTCCATAGTTATCCTCCTATGCTTCTACAATCCGAATATCGAACATCTCCCGTTCCTCTTCCTTATCGAATGCAGCTCCATCAGAAATCCAGAGATCCATCCGGTCTTCTATTGCGGATCGAGCTTCTTCGATAGCTTCTTCTTCCGAGTCAAATCCATGATCTTCCATGATACAATTTGCATCGTACCACAATTCGTATCCGTATTTTTCCATATGTATTCTCCCTATTCTACTCCGATACAATAACCTTCCTTGAGCATATCTTCATAGCTGTCAAAGCCACACTGCATTGCTCTGATTTCTCGATAGTCTTTCAGAGGGATCCTCCCAATATTTGTTTCTACATATTTTGATCTGTTAATTTCCATATCTTCTTTCAGTGTCGTTGTGCCTCTTAGTTCATAACTCATATTCTTTTCCTCCGTAATTATTCTATAATCGTCCCATATTTTTCCGCATCTTCCTGTATAATATTTTTTACCCCATCCGGGACATTTCGTAAAACAACCGGACCAGAATATCCTTCGTAAATCCTATGTTTTCCCCAGATCGTGTACCGACGACCTTTCTTTCCGGTATAGCACTGGAGTAATGTAGTCATGGAAAAGGATTCTTTTCCGGCTTCTTGGAAGTAAACTTGTAAGGTCCCATTAGGGGCTTTTTCGCAGACCCGCGGAACCCATACGACATCCCGGACAAACACAGGGTATTTCTGTCTGGAAGAAGCGTTTTCTCCATTCGCACATTCATAAATTGGCATCTCCATAACATTTCCTCCTAGTCGTTCCACTGATAAATCGGCAGTTCCAAAAACAATTCCGCATCCCGGTCCATGTGGATCAAAGAAATCTTATGATCCCACGCATACTGGATCAGTTTCTTCAGATCAGATGGATAATCGGAAATATCCGTTTTATCAGGGATTGTAAGGAACAGTCCTTCTGGATAACAGTAAGCATATGGCTCCTGCTCTGCATTCAGGCTGTTGAATGTTTCTTTCGTTAAATGACTATTGTTAATATCTAAGCACATACTGATTCTCATAAGTTTTCCTCCATTTCTATCAGCGCATCCATGGTTTCGGCAACCCTTACGATGCTGATACCTGTAATTTCTACTTTCTTAAAATGATTTTCTTTGCAGAAAACTGTAAATAGTTTGTCAAGTTCTTTCGCATCCCATGCAACAATACAGAATTCCACTTCATCTGAAGAACACTCCTCATGGGCGAATCCGATTTGCGCGGTCATAACTCGATATGGTGTCTGCATATCACATTCTGACTGCCAGGTCATATCTCTTAATTTGTTGTAAAACATATTTTTCTCCTTTAATTGTATTTCAGACAGTTTTTATTTTTCTCCTTTCCTCTGGTATTTGCCTGATACTTATAGAGTGGAAAAATTTTGGCAAAACAAAAACCAGGGATATCCCTGGTCTTTGTAAAACTATTGCAATCCGTTTTCTGTATATTTTGCATAACTGACATGCCAGCCTTCAGATGCATGTCTCCGCAGCAAACTCTGCAGTTCAGCATTAGAATATCCGGCAAGATATCCTACAATTCTACCTTCTCTATCTCTGATACACCGCTCAACCATCTGTCGTATTTCTTTCGGTATTCCAAACATATCATTTACCTCCTATTACTGTTTGTAACTGAGTTGCAATCTTATACAACTGCCAGTATCGATCTCTTGCAAAAGATGCTCCCTGCTGGATTCCAGATACAGCATTCCACTCCTGCAGGTATTTTTTGTTCGCATACTGCAGGTCGAATAGGGCAAAACGATCTTTCTGGCAGGCATCTGCAATTTCCTCATCGGTATAGTAATGGCTGGAAGTATCGAAAACTTCCTTCTGTTTCTCATACTGGGCATTCAGTTCCCGTTGCATTCGGTCGTAGAACTGCATTTCTGTCCGATACCATCCCAATACAGGAACTAACTGCTCCTTGCATGTTTCGAGCCTTATCTTGCTGCCATCAGGGAATCGAAAGACTGTATAAGAATTGGTAACGTGTACGATGTATTCCTTATCTCCAAAAAAATCTATTTTCCTCATTTTGCTCCTCCATTAATCGAAATACACATGCCATCCATCCTCTTCCTGGCTGGTATGCATGACATCTACGCCCATATCTTCAAAAAGGTCTGCAATCGCATCTGCCTGTTCTTTCTTTTGGCAGATGATCTCATCACCTTCGTTATAGATTCCGTGCCGGTTCTCTCCTGTATTTTTCTGTAATTTTTTGCAGATATGATCAAAAAGTTCGGCAGTAGAATGTTTGTCGAGCAGACCATGATTTAAGCAGAAAACTTGCATATGGTCTGCTGCATCTCCTCCCATATACTTTCTGACCCGTTCCACAGTAAATCCCTTATCCAAAAGATCCATGTAAAAATCCAGCTCGTCCATATCCAGTGCACTCTGATATTTCTCCTCCAAATCTGCTTCAGGATCGTATACGTCATCATTGACTTTCCAGGCCAGAACTTTTACGCATACTTTACTGCCATCATCAGCCCAGCACCACTCACCACCGTAAACATAGGCAAAAGGCAGCACTCATTGTATGATATGGAGGCAAGTTGCTTTTAAGAGTGACCTGTACATCTTTCATTACCTCCGGGAACTGCGTTGCTGTGATCCAGCCATCAGTTGGTAGTTCTGGATCATACACATCCTCATTTGTCCTCCATGCGATGACTTCTCCCTTCATAGCACGATTATCAGTAGACTGATACCAGATCCCTTCTTTATAAAAAGCAAAAGCGTTACATCGCAACGTATGCAGATCTAACGGATCTAAGTAGGTAACTTGTACTACTGTGTTGTTTTCTGGGAATCTTCCGGAAGATACCGGAGTCCATTTTCCAATTTTCTTCATGATTTTTTCTCCTATATTATTGTATTTCAGACGATTTATTTTTTTCTCCTTTCGTAAATATTTGTCTGATATGTATAGTTTGGTAAAAAATCTGGAAAATAAAAAGAAGTCCTATTTCTAGGACTTCTACAATTGGATTGCTTATATTCTATTTGTCAATCAATCCATGGTCCAAGCAGAACGCTTGCATGTCATCTGCTATATCATCACCCATGTGTTTTCTTATACGCTCTACAGTAAATCCCTTATCCAAAAGATCCATGTAAAAATCGAGTTCATCCATATCCAGTGTATTTTGATATTTTTTTTCCAGATCTGCTTCTGAATCATATACATCATCGTTGATTTTCCAGGCCAGGATTTTTACTCCTACCTGACCGTTATTGTCAGACCAATACCATTTTCCATTGTGAAAATATGCGAAAGTAACAATTAAAGGATTCTGAGGCGGATAATAACTTGCGAAGGTAACTTGTACGTCTTTTGATTCCGGAGGTGTTTGTATCGCAGGAATCCATCCGTTTATTAATAACTCTGGATGGCATACATCTTCATCCTTTTTCCATGCAACGCCTTTTCCGCATACATCTTCATTCTCTCTCCATGCAATGACTTTTCCTTTTATATAACTGTAGTCGAAAGTTTTATACCAAGTTCCTTCTGCGTAAAAAGCAAAAGCATTGCATCGTAAGGTATGCTGATCTAGTGGGTCCACATATGTAACCTGTACTACGCTATTATTTTCTGGGAATCTTCCGGAAGATACCGGAATCCATTTACCAATTTTTTTCATGATTTTTTCTCCTATGTTATTGTATTTCAGACGATTTATTTTTTTCTCCTTTCGTAAATATTTGTCTGATGTTTATAGTGTGGTGAAAAATCAGGAAAATAAAAATCAGGGACCGTAATCGTCCCTGATCTTCCTGAAATTAGATGTGGTTCATGGCTCGAAAATCCATGGCCGTGAATACATAGTCGTAGTCTTCGTATCCTACCGTACAAAACAAAGCGCAGGTTTCTGTGTTCTCTTCTACATCGCCTGCAGAATCCGGACACTGCAAAAGGTCGCTTTCTGTGTCTGTACTATGTTCTTTTGCCAATGTTACAAGTTTTTCTTTTACTTCCTCTTCAGTTCCGAAAAACCGCCAGAAGAAGACATCCGTATCTTCTGAATTACTGAATGTTATGATCCAATCATTTCCATATGTACTCATATTAATCCTCCTCTTTCCATGCGATCGGCATGAAGATATTGTTGCCACGTAATTTTTCTTTGACGTATACAAAAACGCTTTTCCCTAAATCTCTATCCGAACTGTATAGGTCCGTACAAACCATAATAATCCCGGACTAATACAAAACCATTATCGAAATAGCGCGAAAAACCCTGGCCGACGACCGTCGTCCGTGAGATAAAGCGCCACCGCATAGCGGTCATGACACGAAATGCTGCAAAGACCGATGGTACTGTCTGGTTGAGGGCGGAAGTCCCGCCATATTTCAATAGCTTTCAATCTAATTTTGCTTCTTCATCATAAAACTTAAAAGCTATTTGGCTACGCAAATGATGTCCTGTTGCTTCCAATGAATCACCATATACAATATCTTTATACCCTAATACCATTCCATCAATCGGATAGTCTAGGTTTTCTGCCGATTGCTTTAATAATTCAATATCATTTTCGATACCAAACATAGGGTCTGAATATACTGGAACAAAGGTTTTTAAAACAACCTCAAATCCAAGCTTCTGCATTTCCGTAAGGCGATTGTAAAAATCATTTTCGGTTGAACCTTTTACAAATTTCCATGCAATAAATTTCAAATTTCTCTGAGCTACGATTGAACTGTCAAGCTGTTTAACAGAATCTGCAGCTAAATTTCTTGGATTTTTATATTTCTCTCCTTCAGGAAGTGATTCATTAATTTTATTGAAATCCTTATATGTAATAATAGCTTCCCCATCAATAATTACTTCCCGTTTGGTGTTAATTTTCAAAGGAACATTTTTAAATGTTTTAACATTGTATAAAACATCTTCTCCAATTTCACCATTTCCTCTAGTTTCTGCTGATACCAATTCGCCATTCAAATACCTAAGAGAAATAGTAAGCCCATCCATTTTACACATTAAGACCATATCTTTGTCATTCTGGAACTTGACTAAATCACTCACAGCTTTCGTTGTATTTAACGACAACATTGGATGGTTATGTTCTACTTTTCTTAATTCACTCTTTACTTCGTATCCTACAGTTTGAGTAGGTGAATTAGAAAGTATAGTTCCTGTTTTTTCTTCTAGTCTTTGTAATTCATCAAACAAACAATCGTATTCGTAGTCTGATACAAGTGATTCTGTCTGATTATAATAAGCATCTCTATACTTATTAAGCATTTCAATTAGCTCTTTAATTCTTTCATTCTTTTCAATCAAATTCATACTTAATTCTCCTGATAACAGAAATATGTATTTTCAAAGTGAACCTCTACCAGCCATTTAAGAATGACAGGTAGTTTTAAATCCTTTTGTCATGTATTTTTCAGTTTTTACAAAATCATATCCTGCTTCGCACTCCTGTTCGCATAGAAGAAGACATTTATGTTTTCTGAATTGCTAAAGGTAATAATCCAATCGTTTCCATATGTACTCATATTAATCCTCCTCTTCCCATGCGATCGGCATGAAAATATTGTCACCGTGTAATTTTTCTTTTACATATACAAAAACGCCTTTTCCGAGGTCTCCCAAAAGTCCATATACCGCCCAGCCACAGGCTTTACAGTTATAAGGATCTGCACTTTCTTTTCCACAGGAAGGGCAACGGAATTTCTTTCCGTCCAAAGCTTTCCTATATGCATCCATAGTATCAAACACCCGGACATTTTTGGCTGTAATTTTGGGCTGATTGCATTCCTGGTAATAGTTCATATACCAATAATTACGGCTCTCTTCCCAACCGTCCAAGATATCTTCCCAGTGAAGCCCCATAGCCTCGCCGTAAGATTTCGCCCGGTCGATAACCCATTTGTATTTGTCGCAATATTTGTGGAAACATTTTGCTCCGCAGGTAACACATCCTTCTGGATGCAAGGTTCCACCATCTTTAGAGCAATCTTTTTCTACTGCAGTTTGCAATTTTTCTAATCCTTTTCCCACGATCTTTCCTCCTACAAAGCTTCTAAGTAACCTTCTGTAATCTCAACATATCCATCTCGATGCTCTAACACCATACAAAACATGTATCTTGTATTGGAAGATTTGGGACAGCAACGGAAGTTCACATTGTGATACTCTTTACCATCCCAGATTTTGGTTGGTTCGTTATCCCACCATAGCTTATGACTACTTTTCCTTTTGAAGATCTTTTGAAGTTCGTCCTCAAACGAGCTTATAGGAATTTTTTTACCGATCAGTGAGTTCAACAATTCTTGATCAAATTTTTTACTACTTTTATTCATGATTTTCTCCTTAACTCAAATTATACGCATCCTGGTACGCAGTACTTAATGTTGTTGATCCACAGATATGTGCATCGTCTTCTTTACAATATCCGGATTTCATAGGCCCATATAGTCCACAATAATCCCGAACTAATGTGAGTCCATCGAAATAGGGATGTTCGATTACTTTCCAACGCATTCTGCGTCCGGCTTTTTCGATTGTAAATACAACACCGACAATGATGTCTTGTTTTTTTCGCTGCATAATAAATTCCTTTACCGTGTGAGGGTAAATCTTACAATTCCTTTTTCTTCCGGTAATTTCATAAACTCTCCGTTACCGCCATGAAGGATTTTTCTGGCTTCTGTTCTGGTATACCCTAAGTTTTTACACCAATCGGAACAGAAATCTTCCCAGTCAGCATACCAGGCACAGATTTCTTCTGAAATCTGATAGCGTTTTGCATGACGACATATTTTGGCAAGAATTGGATTCGATACTGTGATGTATTGTTCCAGATACTTTTTCGATTCGACTAATAGTCCTTTCATTATTTTCTCCTTTTGCAAAATTGTATTTCAGGTATGTTAGATTCTCCTTTCCTAAATTTATTTACCTGATATTTATAGTTTGTAGAAAAAATATAGAAACAAAAAAGAGAAGCCATAGGCTCCTCTTCGATGTATTAGTTTTCAGATATATAAAATTTTCGCCAATATCCATACGGAAAAGAATATCGATCTGTTGCGTCTTTATCGTTTTTATGGCAGATACTACATTTTTTGCAAACAGGACAATAGTCTCGATTACTGTAAAAACAGCAATTACATTCCCAAGTATTTCAGAAAATATCTGTGTGTGTTCGAACGATGTTTTAGATTGGTGATTGCAGACAGATTCTTATCGTAACGAACATATTTCCGGATATACCATCGGATGATCTGTAATTTTTCTTCTTTTTTGACATACAATACAATCCGCCTACTTCCTGCTCAATCATAAAACTTCCAGATATCCGTCCAGAATTTTCACATATTTGCCGTCACACTCCAAAAACATCCAAAACATGCGTAAGATATTTTCTGATGGCCAGCAACGAAAATTCATCGTATACTCTTGACTGAAAAGCGTTCGGAGACCCGTGACTTCAGTCATGGGAGGAGAACGCCCCTCTTTTTGTGTTGCACCGGATCAAGCAACAAAGACTAACCCGGTATTTTGTTTTAAGATCTTACATTGCTTTACTGGGAAATCTTTACTTCCCATACCGACAGCCTGCAGGTAGGCCCCTTTGCAGTGCCGTCCACGCATGACGTACCGGACTCCCTGGTACAGGAAAACAGCACCTGGCATCAGACGGTCCGGATCGTTGTACCGGCGATACGCTTTTACCACCGTTAGCCGGCTTCTCTTTCGTTTGGCTTCCTTCTTCCCGAAAGATTTTACCTGTTTTTCAAACCATTCTTCCAGGGAATCGGTCTTCTGTTCCGTCCGTTTCTTCCGGTTCTTTGCAACGGTTTTTCCGTCCAGTTTGTATGTCCGTTCCACCTGTGCATCGATCAAACTTCTGTCCTGTCTCCGGAACTGGAGGATCCGGTGGGGATGGAAGTCTGGCAGCTTTTCTGGAACTTTTTCCAATGCCAGAAGTCCAATACACCAGGCATCCACTTCGTGGAGCTGGTTTTCCTTTGTCTTCTGGTAGCCCAGGGCGGTACGTACTCTTGCCGTATCCCTGCCGGTACAGTAAAAGACATGATCTTTTCCAAACTCCTGTACCAGCTTCTGGCAGAGGAACGGGACCGCCTGGTTCAGGACACTCAGGGCACCATACTTTTTGTCCAGTCCCTTTTTCAGGTCTTCCAGTCGTTTGGCATACATGGTGTCTTTGTGTACCCTGTCATGACAGCTTTTACATAGTCCGGCAATGTTTCCAAGGGTGTTGGAACCGCCCCTGCTTTTGGGGACGATATGATGGTAATGCTCAATCTCTTTTCTACAGAGCAGACATTTTCCATCCTGCAGGTCATAGACTGCGGCATCCCGGTTATCGAATCCTTTCAATGGTCCGTTCTGGAAGTCCACACCAGAGATGGACGGATCTTCCAGAAGCAGGAAAGCAAACCGGTTGACTTCCAGTGCCACATCGGTGATGGGCAGAAACTTCTGCATCTTATGGAGCAGATGGATGTGCGTATCCACCAGATGGTTGACCGATGGGGTCAACCACCCTTCGTCCCGTTTCCGGTTGCAGAACCGGGATTCCGTGTTCCGGATGACCTTACAGGTGATGAACTTGTCTGCTGCATACTTTGGCAGCTTCCGCATCATCATCCCGGCTTTTAAGACCGTGCCAAACCGTATCGCCAGCCGCTGTCTTGCCTTCCGTTCTCCAGACCTGGAGGCACGGCGGTACTTCCTGCGGTCCTCCATCAGTTTTGCGATCTCCTTATTTCTCGTCTCGCAGACGGCAGAAAACAGTAATTCCCCTTTCAGGGACAGGGCTGCCATCCCGATATTCGTCCGCCCCGGATCTTCTGCAAATGTAACGGGCTGGAGGACGGGGGTATTGTCATAAAGTAACTGTATGGTAAAAGGGACATGTTCGGCGATGCGTGCTTTGCCGGTATCCAGTAACTTCTGCACATGTCTCCTTCGTGTTGTCGGCATCTGCGGACTCCCGTCCCTGCCTAACACATAGATATACTCCGGCATTGGATGCCTCCTTTCGTAAGATGCCATGCAGTCCCACGGGGATCAGCGGGATCCCCGCACCGGTGGTAAGCCTGTGCATGGCTGTAAAACAGTCTTCCTAGACTTGGTGTCTGCTCTGCAGGGTCACGGGACTGGAAAAACATCCCGGAGTGCCATCCCTTACGGGAACACAGACATCACGTCTCCGCTCAAATTCCCAGCGGCTAAAGCACAGACCTGCTATTGCAAGCCCGCGACTTTAGTCGTGGGTGATTGACAATTCCGCCACAGTTTGTCTTTGAGATAACCTTTACGGTATCGGTAATTTTTAGCATAATTTTCTCCTTTTTCTAATTATATTCCATATTTTGTCTTGTGCCGTTTGGCTAATATTGATTTCACGGAACGTCCTAATATGCGACTGAGTTCGGTGTCTGTCATATCCTTGACATCCATGATCATTGCTGTTTCCTCCTCTGTCCATCGCTTATTTTTGTTCGGCGCATTCTGTGTTTTGCGGTAATAACGCTTTTGCTGTTCCCGTTTTGTCCTCTTAAACTTTTCCATATCCCTGTATTCAGATTTTCTAAGCATAGTATCTCTCCTTACGGCCGATGTATCATGTACTGTACCAAACGTTCCTCTACATACCGTTTCTTTTCCGGATAATAGTCCTCCAGTTCAGAAGGAACCGTATCCTCAAACAGGCATTCTGCAAGGACCTGTTTCTGGTCTTCTACTTTTGGATAGCTTTCCTGAAAGAAGTCTAAGTCCTGATAATAGGAACTAAGCAGGGCAAATCCTTCTTTTGTGATTTTTCCATACCTAAAATAATCTGATACATTTTGGGAGCCATAACAAATCCAGTAAATATCGTCCATTAGATACCTTGCCTCCACCAGATCAAAGGTGTTTTCCCCGGTCCGTTTTACATACTGAAGATCATCTGTTTTGATCCAGCTTTCAGGTATTTCTCTTGGGATACTTTCTAATGCCTGGATCAGGTTATGGATATGTACCGGATGGATCTGTGCTACAACCGGAAGCAGCTCCGAGCAACTTCCCAAATATCCCGGAGTCCGTTTGAGATAACGTCTGTCTTCTTCGATGATCAGTCCATCAGGAAATAAAACCTGGGCAGCAATGGCAAATATCTTTTCGGTATCGGATCTTCCGAATTCCTGGATTATCTGCTGGACTGCATCCATTGGAGATGCTACAGTGTTATAAATTTCTTTTATTCTGTGATAGTTTTCCTTGTATTCTCTGATATCCATATACATTCTCCTTACTCCTGTGGCATTATATAAACGGATGACTTCATTCCCACATGCGGAAGCATTTCTTTTGATTTTTCATCAAAAACTTCCGTGGTATAACATTCGTTTTGTAACACCATTTCAATTTCACTCAAAATTTCCAAGCAACGGGTTTCCGAAGCATATGTACCAAGTGAAAAATTCCTTCCCACACTTGTTTCTGCTTCAATGATTGCGATTCCTGAGTTTACGACAGTTCCGAAATCGGCAATTGTATCCATGTTGATGTAACGGTTTCCTCTCTGATCTTTAATCCACATAATTTTTTCTCCTTTTGTAATTGTGTTTCAGACGGTTTTTTATGTTTCTCCTTTCGTAATATTTGCCTGATACTTATAGGATTTAAAAAACTGTAGAAAACAAAAAGAGACGGTTTCCCGCCTCTTTCTTTTATGAGTTCTCTCTCCAATATTTGCATTTCTGACATTTTTTCATTATCGTTTTTCTTAGTGAGCTGAATTCATAGCGGTAAACCCCAGAACAGAATCCATCATCATTTTTTCGAAAACAGGTAGGTGGGATCTCTTTCCAAAATTCCCGCTTCTCTACTCCAGCCTCCTCGCACAATTTCAGATACTCTTTTTTAGACAAAAGAATATTAACCTCAAACCGAAGTTCATTCCATGGATCTCTCACATTCCACAACAGCGGGTCGATTCTTTCCAGACTTGGATTTCCATAGTATTCCTTATCCATACCCCAATGTTGCAGTTCTTCCGGCAGATCTTCTTTATTGCAGTTGCATATCTCCAAAAGTTCCGCTATCTTTTGAGGACTGATTCGGATAACCACACTTGGTTTCGTACCTGTAAAATAACAACGCATCTCTGCTTTTACGAAATTATATCTGTATCCGTAACAAAAATAAACACACTGTTCAGGATATCTGTCGTTACCATACCAGGAATCGAATGTATACTGTTTGCTGCACGACACAAGTTGTCCTTGTAAATGCTGGATACAGAGATTACGAATGTTTTTTTTAATCATTTCTTTTACTGAATCAAGAACTTTATTCCGCTGGTTTTTAAAATCTTCTTCCAACATTTTCCGGATTTGAACGGAATAATTATACCGTTCTATATATTTTTGATTTTTTCTTAATTCATCAGCTGTTCCACAAACGTTGGGATCAAATGAAATCAACAAATGTTTTGGTTCATGGCCATAGAAAGAAGACTCTTCGGTATATTTTTGGTCAGCCAGAACAAATCGTTCGGTTCCTGCGATCATATTGAGAGCTTCTGGATCGATCCTGTCTTTATACCGATCGATCAGATAATCGTGGTTCCGTGGATTTTTCTCTCCGTCTTCCATCGTTTTCTGGATCTGGAGATCCGGCAAAGCAAAAGTGGGAAAATAACTTCTGATTGCCGGGGCATTTTTCTGCTCGATCTGTGGATTTTGGATCATTGCACCTACATAATTCAGTTCATATTGCGGAACTTCTTTATAAAATTTATCTCGGATCAATGAGATCATCATAACCGTCCAAAACATTTCTTCCTGGTCCATATCCTGAAAAGTTCCGATTTTTTTCCGCCCATATTCCTGAAGACCTGTTCCCGGAGCATCTGCACTTTCTGAAGTCCCATACCGTCCGGAATCCCATAAATCCGATGTGTCGATTTTTGCAACAGACTGATAAGGAAAATAATTACAGTTGATCCGGTCATGCATGGAACGTCCTGGACAGCGGTTTGTTCGGTTCTGTCCTGGATAAGCATAATGAGGCATATCCGTCAACAGATACAGGTTTTCTCCATTTTTAATGACAAAGGCAAAATAACTGTCCGTAATCTCTTTTTCTCTTATATATGCCAGAGTAACACCGTCAATCTGATGACTGGCAGCAGAAAAAAGTAATGCGTTGATATCTTTGTAAATAAAGATATCCTTGCTCATTTTAAAGCAATCTTTTGCCGATTTTCCTGTCGCAAACTGTAAAATCTGTAAACGTCCGTTCATACAGCGATTAGCAGAAGTTCGCAGTTCTGCAATCGTAAATACAGACAATGTATCATGTGGAAGATCATAAAAATCCATAGCTTTTGCTGCATCTTCTAAGATCGTCTTTTCTGCATGATTTTCCTGCAAAGCATCATATAATTTTTTGAGGTCCTGGACATATGCTGTATGATCTGGCTTTGTTACAAGATCAAACAGAGATATTTTTCTCTGTTCCAGGAATTGCTGAAAATATGTCTGCAGGTAAGCTTCCGCAAACATACCGGAATCGTCATAGGTTAATGCTTCCTTGATTTGGTCATTCATCGTTTTGACCGTCCAAACACTAAGACTTCCGTCCATAGGGATCTTATAGGATGTTGGGGGATTGTTTGGGTCGATGCCAGTAACTTTGACCCACAATGCTAATTTTTCTTCAATTGTCATAATGTATATGTGGCAGCAGAGATATTCCCTGCTGCCGCTCCTTTCTGTAGTCCTAATCAAAAATCACGTCAATATGTGCTGCCATATGGCAATCTGGTTCGCCCTCATACTTATTGCCGGCTGAGGAGTATAATGGATACTTGCGTTCGCACACCTCTCTTGGCGTACAGCAGTCTGTCTGTTTCCAAAGTTTTCCGTGTTCGTCTTTGTATACATACCGTCCCCAGCTGTCCTCCCCAAGATACTGCAAATGCAATGTCTTGGTCTTCACAGCAACCAGTTCGTAGTCTGTCATATCGAAATGACCTAACGGCTTTTCGTAATCGATATATCCCCAGGCTGGACGGCTGATTTCTTCTACATAGGTACGGTTGTCGAAATTCTGTACACACAGGATCTTATTTTTTTCTGGTTTTGGATAACTTCCCGGCATTACCGGGCGTGTAATGCTGTAATATCGAAACATTATGCTTCCTCCTCTTTCGTTATACAGTCGTACAATTTTGCCTTTAAATAGCAAATTTCTCTTTCTTTCTTCTGTATTTTTTTGTTCATCGAATCCAGATCGCGGATTATAGCGTTTTTTTCAGCCATTTCCCTGTTTAGTTTCAGCATAATGGAAGTGTAATTTTTACCATCTTCTGCGATTCGAAGTTCCAGCTGTTCATTTTCCGCTTTGTATGTGATACAATCTTTTTTGTATTTTTCTGATAATTCCCTGTAAGCATCCGCTTCATCCGCTGCAGAATCTGCTCGTTGCTTCATACTGCAGAGAAAATCATTTCCGATATTATCCTCTGCGATTTCCAGGCATCCATCTAGTGCTGTAGCAACGTATCCGTCCGGATCGATCCCGGATAAAATCTCTTTGATTTTCTGTAAGGCTTCCATTTCCTGTTCTTTCGTACTCATATTTTCTTATCCTTTCTTACTTGTTCTTTTGTTCTGAATTTTCAGATAAAATGTAATCGTTTCCATGTTTGGTGATACCGATGATATAAGCATCTTTTCCCTCTGCTTTGTATTTTTGCAAGGTATTTTGCGCTTCTTCCAGTGTTTCACAATCCATAAGTTCCTTGGAAGAAAGTACTTCTACTGCATACCGGACGAAAAATGCTTCCTTGACACAGGCGGCATCCGCATACATGCGGTTTTCTTCTCCCTGATAAGTCTGGATCACCACATATTCTGTCCCATCATCCTGATGGATAGGATATGTCGCACTACCCATATTATGGATACCATCGACCTCTTCCGACATGGAACTAAATGTAATTTCTGTGTCTGTCCGCTTTACGCACTGATAAGTAAACATCGCTCCAGTAAACCAACATATCGCCTGATAGGTATTACCTACTTGAAATTTATCCATAAGATCTCCTCCTACAACAATGTACTCAGATTTGGGTGATTGAAACTCAGCTTTTCTTTAACCACATACAGACCCAGGGCTGTGAACATGTCTTTTTCCAGCTGTTCGGCCCAGTTGTCTGTATTCCAGTCTACTTGTATCGAATATTCATCCAGATAGCGATCGGATTCCCAGTCATCCGGACTTTTTCCGATTTTTCGGCAGGTAAAATAGTCGATCACTGGAGTCTTGTTTCCGACTTCCTCCCCATATCTGCTAATCTGTTCTTCGGTATGGATATTGACTTCGATATCGACATAGCCAATTGTCAGAACAGCACAACCATTGTATGGTACATTGTCTTCGTCCATAGCCTCCATCCAGTTCTTTCTGATCCCTGGAATCAGATCTTCGATACCGTTTAGTGTAAAAGAATAATCTGCTCTCTGTTTTGCTTCTTCAAATGTCATTTCCTTCCCCTTTCTTCGGAAAACACAAAATTCCTTCATCCAGTAACAGATTGAGGATTTTCAGAAGTTCCTCCTGCGTTTCCAGATCACGTTTTTCCGTAACATCTTCATAAAAATTGTCAAAATCATATTTGCCCATGCCGCCCCAACAGGAAAGCTCGATATGTAGTCTCTTTTTCTTGCATTTTTTATCGTAGATTCCAACCCAGATTCCGTTATCACTTCCGAATCTTCTATCCCGATCCGAGCCAATGCTCTTGCTGATGCACCAGGCATGGACCACATCGTTTCGCCAGAATAACGGCTCGCGGACCTTTGTTTCGTCTCCAATATCAAGATTTCTGGCAATTTCCATAGTCAATTGATATTTGTTCTCTACTTTTGGTGGACGCATTTTAGTTCTCCTTTTTCTCGCATTTTTTGATATAATTTGCAAATTCTACACCGGTAAAGATAAGAAACATACCTTCGATACTTTTCCGTTCCTGTTCTGTTGAAGCATTTATCCAGGTTCGTAGAATATCATCAGATAATCCTGTCCAGTCCGTTCCCGTATTGATCCTTACCAGATCAAGTAACATAGCATCATTCTTTTCGGATACTTCTGTTACGGATAAAACCTGTTCTTCCAGATCTTTCCGTGAAAATCCTGGATGCTCAACTAGATGCTGGATAGTTTCCAGCTGTTTTAGTGGATACTGCCGCCAGTCTGGAAGGGAAATGTGTTTCTGCAAAAGAGATTTATTGATCTCATTTCTTTTTTGATACACACAAAGTTCGGACTTATCCGGAAAAAGTAACACGGGACTGGTGATTGTATTTTTTAGATGCATAAAACCATCTTCGCGTAATTCAAACATCTGTCCTCTGCCGTCCGTAATATACTTCCTTCCTACTGACTGGATGGTTGTTTCGAAAACTTCGCTCTTTCCACCATATCCAAAATTTGTTTTCAGGCAATAAGCTGTCTGTCCTTCTGTAAAAATATCTTTGAGTTTCATAATTTTCTCCTTTAATTGTATTTCAGACGTATTTGTTTTTTCTCCTTTCGTAATAAATTTGTCTGATACCTATAGTGTGCCGGATCTTAAAAAAACAAATCGTTCGGAAAAACCGCCTGTCCGAAAAAAAACAACTAGGATCCTGCAGGGAATTACCGACACCAAAGCAGAAATGGCGAATCAGGCACAATTACAGGAGATCAATTCTAAAGAACTGAATACGCTGGCATCTGATATGAAAAAGGTTGCAAAGTTGGTATAAATGCTGGAAAAAGACGAAAAATTTTGTGCAATATTTTTCGGAAAAATGTGGTCCGATTTTGGACTTTTTTCACATACTATATATGAAAAGCAAATAGATAAGGTTCTTTGCATATTGCTATGTGTGCTTGTGCATGTGCATCGCTCGTCAACGCAGAATATAAACCCACCAGTTAATAGTTCGCAGTTCAAATTTGCTTTTTATCACCTAAAAAGACAGCCCGCATATGGGCTGTCTTTTCTCAGTTCAGGATTTCTAACATCTTTTCTTTTAATGCATCAAATTCTTTTTGTTTCTCTTCTATCTCTTCTTTCATCTTCCTTGTCTGTTCGTATTTTTCCGTGATCTTTTTGGAAGATTCCATGATCTGCTGCAGGGACTGCAGGATAGAGTCGTCCACGTCTTTGTCCTTTACCTGTTCCTTTGTTTCTTCGGAAGCAGATATGCTGTCCACAGGGATTAGGTACACCTTGTGGCTTGCATGGTCCGAGATAAATACCTCAATATCCCTTTTTGCAAACTGTTTCGGGATCGGGATCGTCTTTCCAACCACACGGTAGTAGTAGCAGGATCCAACGATGTTCTGCAGGGATTTTCCATAGAAATCATGCAGGATCCCAAAGTCGCTCAGTTCTTCCAGATACGGAAGGCATTTGCGTTCTTCACATTTGATCATGTCAAGTTCCATATAATCTTGATGCCGATGGACTGTGATCATTGCCTCCTCAAAAAACATATAAGGCAAGCTTAATCTTCCTGCACCGGCCTTATAGATTCCAATGGAAGTCATTTTATGTCGCGGAGCCTGGTCAACAAATAATTGTTTCGGGATCTGGAAGTCCTTCTGCTTTTTGGCTTTGCAATGGACGATACGGTTTTCATCCATTTCTCCCTGGATATTGATTCCATCTAAACCATATACATCGATGATCCAGTTCGGAATGGTCACTTCTTTATTCTCTGCCCGCTGGATGAAGTCATTTTCCTGATATTCTTCCGGATTTTTTACAGGAATGATCTGGAATTCATCTTCCAGGCATTTATAGGCTACATAGTCAATCTCTTCTCTTCCGATATAAATCTGTCTGTCTCTGTAATTTTTCATGATTTTTTCTCCTTTGTACTATTATAATGTAATCATCTTGCGGATTCGTTCTGCTTCTTTTTGCATATCCCGGATCTGTTTTGTTACCGGATCTAGGTCTTTGATTGCCTGGATCTTTTGGAATACGGGTTTTGCCTCCTGTATCGCTGTATGGCATTCTTCGCATACAAGCACCTTTTTCCCGGCATCGACATGTCCATCAATTACCGTTCCATCCAGATCGCACAGGTCCTTTTTTATCGTAAGAATATACTCCCCATTCTTTTCTAATACACGGACTGTGCTGCCTGGTTTCCATCCTGCTGCCATGCGGAAAAACTTCGGTATATAAAGTTCCGGTTCTTCTATTTGATAGGTGATCCGGTCTTTCGCATACATCTGCAGGTCCTGTCCATAGATCTCCCTCATCTTGGACAGGTACGGTCCGTGTGGCTTTTTCTGGATCAGGATATAAATTTGTTTTCCAGTTACAAACGTCACCGTATAGGGCTGCCACTCCAAAAATAGAAGGCTCAGTTTTGTTTTGGACAATAGAGTAAGCTCACACAGATCTTGAAATTCTTTCAGGTCTACATCTATCTCTCTATCATCATAAGCTGGAAAAGGAATTTTTTGGTCAATTCGGTAAAACAATCCTCCGGGGATCTGTTCTACCGGTATGGCATCCGGGATCAAATAGGAACGGTCCAGTGCCTTGCTCACGATGATCCGTTTGGTACAATCGCTCTTTAAGATAATCCCTGGATCATTCGGATTTGCTTTGGTCAGTGAAAATCCGTCTTTTTTCGTTTCTAATTTTACATAAGGGTACTTCACCAAAAGGACATCTCCCTTACAGTATCTCATTTTGTTATAATCTTTTTTCATAAATTTGCCTCCATCTGTTTGTACATCTCTTCCATCTGCTGTAACTGTTTTAATACAGATACTTTTTCTTCTTTTGTTAATCTCTTCCGTTCTCTTGGTTTTTCCTCTGCACATTCACTGCACACATGCGCCGGATAGAGTCCCTCATGCCGGACATATACTGGTTTTCCACAGGTCGGACACACGGTATTGGTTCCTGATACGATGAATTTACTACCTTCCCACCAGGTATCCAGCTTTCCTTCTGTTCGCTCCATAAATGCAAGCGGAAGGGACAAGCGGTTTTTACCCGGTCCTTCTATAGAGGTTCCATACCGGTAAGTAAATTCCGGAAGATCCCGTAATGCAGAAAACCCTCCAAGATCTTTCTGATCAGGGAGGATTTCAAATTCTTTGGCGGAAATAGCTTCCACTTCAATATACAGTTTTGGTTTCAATACCACATGGACTTTCATATATCCAGTTATATGAAGGTCGTTTGCATCCTGCGGATCCAGGTAGATACCATGAAGACCACAGATTTTGATGACTTCACCAGATGTATGTCTTGGTGTTTTTGGAACATCTGTCTCTACCAGATGCACCTCCAGGGAATCTCCCTTCGGCAGCAGTTCGTAAAGTCCGGATTGTTTGATGATGTATCCCGCAGGTATATACGTCTGGTAGTTATTTTTCTGTATCTCGCATTGTTTTACCTCGGTAACGCCTTCGAAACCGTCTTTTTTAATGGTGGACAGTTCTGCAAAGCTCCCTTTGTTATACCAATACAATTTGGTTCCTACGGGAAAGTAAGTACAGCGGATCTTTGTTCCGCTCGGTCGTTTCGTTATTTTTCTTATCATACGTAATTGTTTTTCTTTCGACAAATTGTTTTTCTGTCTAAAGCTTTTCTCCTTTCGTAATAGTATTTATTGATACTTATAGAATTACGAAAAGAGAAAAAAATAAAAGCACCTACATGGTAAGCGCTTTCGTTTATATATTAGAGTTTTGGTATAGATCCGGCAAAAAAAAATCAATAACTGGTTGTGAACCTACCCTCCACTTAGTTACTACGCACCTCAAAGTGGGGGCTTCCGCTTA
>OIYE01000083.1_pt1 | contig 91595 bp, 69 predicted proteins | sample 1588091 | NCBI WGS metagenome assembly OIYE01 (sample SAMN03283265) | human gut metagenome | biome: human-associated habitat; material: feces | host: Homo sapiens | place: USA | collected 2013 | reverse complement strand
GCGAGGTGTTTTGGCATGAATATGCCAAAATCCCGAGACATACAAGCCAAAATGCTATCACCGAAGGTGATTTTAAATGTATTTTGGCTCGTAACTGTGAAGGTACTGAACAGTTACAATTTATATATATTAGGAGGTTCTTATGACACTTACCGGTATTCTTTCTTATCTGACCGTTATCAATCTGACCGGCTTTGCCGTTTTTGGCATCGACAAATACAAAGCTATCCATCATAAATGGCGGATCCGGGAATCCGCACTGTTTGCCATCGCTATCCTTGGTGGAAGTGTCGGTTGTCTCATCGGTATGCATGTATTTCATCACAAAACCCTGCATCCTTCTTTCCGGATCGGGATTCCTATGATTCTCATTGTGGAACTGATTGCCGGATGTGTATGTTTTTATACCATCAGCAATCGTACGCCATACCGGCAGGATCCTGTCAAAGTAGTTCGTCACGAACTCTCCTCTCTGTCCGCCCAGAAGGAATCTGACATTGTAAAAACACTTAATGTCCATGATGTTTTCCCGTCTGCTGACACTAAACAGTCCGTACCTTCCGATATCACCTCTGTATTTGCTGATTTCTTTCATGATTTTTCATATCATATCAGAAATTTCTCGGAACAGGGAAATTCAGCTTCGGTTACTGTTTCCCTTACCACACCTGACGGTGAAGCACTGGCAAAAGAATACTCCCGTCAGGTAATGATCAAACAGATTCAGAACTCTGCAAGTCCTGCTTCCGTAGATTTTTCTCTGGAAGACTGCTATTTGCTTCTTGGCAATGTTTTGAAAAACAATGATTATAAAAGCATCACCTCTGACTATACGATCACCCTCACCCGATCCGGAAAAACCTGGAACATTGATTCCCCGAAAAGCCTGTCTGCTGCAGTAACCGGAAACTTTTCCACTTACGTGGCCGATGCTTCCCTGTTTTCTCCCTCTGAGATCATCGCGATCCACCTGGATACTCTGAAAGCTTTCGACACCGAACAATTAAACCGTTATCTGGCACTGGACTCCCTCTTCAATTCCGAAGATACTTCGAGCCGTTCCGTTGTCAAAGCCATCGCCAGTCAACTTCTGAACTGCCTGGACTACTCCATCACATCGGAACTCCTGTCTGATGACGGTATGGATGCCTCTGTAGATCTGAATCTGACCAGTTGCGATTTTTCTTCTGTTGTATACTCCTATCAGGAACAATACACCGCCTACCTGGCATCCTCCCAGGCTCTAGAAGACGGAACCGAAGGCCGTCAGTCCCACGCCATCACTCTCCTGACAGACTGTATCTCCACCAGCACTCAAACCATCACCACCCCTGTAACCATCCACCTGAACAACGACGGCAAAAACTGGCGCATCCCCAAAAGCGACGAAATCACAACCGCCCTCCTTGGGAACCTGGAAGAAGCCCTCACCACTATTCTCACGCAGCCGGAGAGCTGATATCTGACATCACCTGCCTAAGCTGCCACCGGCAGCTTTCTTCGGATTCAGAACACTCAAACTTGAGCCACTGAATCAATTGATACAACACAACAAAAAGCAGATGCAAAGATTATATTCTCCTTCGCACCTGCTTTTATTTATCTTTCCCCATATTTTCCCTTTTCAACACTGCTTCTTCTGCTCAGCAATTCGCTCTTTCCTAGAGCGTGTCTGAAAAATCATTTCCACAAACTGGGACTCGCAGCTCACGAAAAGCCTTTTTTAGACACGCTCTAATCTTTAACATCCACCACTCAGTTTTTTGCCAAAACACAGCGGCAGGCTCCGGGGTTCCTTTGTCGCAACACTTTGTGGGCGCTTAGGGCAAGCTTTAAGATCCGACACTTACGCAGGCTTTCGCGAGGGTCAGCTGACCCTCGTGAACATAGCCGAAGTTAGTGGCTAGCTTAAAGTTGCCCTGCCCACGTTGCGACAAAGGAACCCCGGAGTCTGCCGCGTCCCTTTGCCAAAACTCTATTTAATTATTCCTCGCTGCGAATCGCAATCCCCAGCTCCTCCAGCTGCTTCTCATCCACCAGATTCGGTGCCTCTGTCATCAGACAGGATGCATCCTTCACCTTCGGGAATGCAATTACATCACGGATACTCTCCTGTTTTGCCATCAGCATAACCAGACGATCCAGACCATAAGCCAGACCAGCGTGAGGCGGAACACCATACTTGAACGCTGTCAGCAGAAAACCAAACTGTTCATAGGCTTTTTCCTTGGTAAATCCAAGAACCTCAAACATTTTCTCCTGGATATCGTCCTGATGGATACGCACACTACCGCCGCCGATCTCAGTACCGTTCAGTACGATATCATAAGCTTTTGCACGTACACGACCAGGATCGCTGTCGATATACTGCAGATCCTCTTCCATCGGCATGGTAAATGGATGATGCATCGCTTTGAAACGGTTTTCCTCATCAGACCACTCCAGCAGAGGGAATTCTGTGATCCATACAAAACGATATTCACTGCTGTCCAGAAGATTCATCTGACGCGCCAGTTCCAGACGCAGTGCACCCAGTACATCCCAGACAACTTTATTTTTATCAGCAGCAAACAGCAGAAGATCACCAGCCTGTCCGTCCATGGCTTCTACCAGACGGTTCATCTCGTCTTCTGTCATGAATTTTGCGAAAGAAGATTTTACAGTTCCGTCTTCATGAATGGCGATATAAGCCAGACCCTTTGCACCATAGTCTTTTGCAAACTCAACCAGTTTGTCAATTTTCTTTCTCGGCATACCGCCCTGTCCCTTGGCATTGATACCACGGACAGTTCCACCCGCTTCCAGTGCATTCTTAAATACAGCAAATTCACATCCGCGGACAACCTCAGATACATTCTGCAGTTCCATACCAAAACGCAGATCTGGTTTGTCAGAGCCAAAACGATCCATCGCATCCTGCCAGGTCATCCTCTGGATCGGCAGTTTCACATCCACATCCAGTACCTGTTTGAACAGGTAAGCCAGCAGACGTTCATTTACATCAATCACATCGTCCACATCTACAAAAGACAGCTCCATATCAATCTGCGTAAATTCCGGCTGACGGTCTGCACGAAGGTCCTCATCACGGAAACAACGTGCAATCTGGATATAACGGTCATAACCGGAGCACATCAGCAGCTGTTTGAACAGCTGTGGAGACTGTGGCAGTGCGTAAAAGTTTCCCGGATGGATACGGCTCGGAACCAGGTAATCTCTTGCGCCTTCCGGTGTACTCTTTGTCAGCATCGGAGTTTCAATCTCCAGAAATCCCTCATTTGCCATAAACTGACGGGTCAGTGTTGTTACCTGAGAACGCATCATCAGGTTTCTCTGAATATCCGGTCTTCTCAGATCCAGAAAACGATATTTCAGACGCAGATCTTCTTTTGTCTTGCTGTTTTCTTCAATCGGGAACGGCGGTGTTTCTGCCTCTGCAAGAATACGCAGACTGTTTGCACGCACTTCGATCTCACCGGTCTTTAAGTTATTGTTTACCGCACCGGAACGTGCTTCTACCACACCAGTCACTGCAATAACAAACTCACTTCTCAGTTTCGTTGCTTTTTCGAATCCTTTCTCATCGATGCTGCCATTTTCAAAAATCAGCTGTACGATACCGGAACGGTCTCTTAAATCTACGAAAATAATACCGCCTTTGTTTCTGCTCTTCTGTACCCATCCCATCAGTGTTACGTTTTCTCCGATATTTGCTGTGGAAATCTCGGTACAGCGATGGGTCCGTTTTAACCCTTTCATTGACTCTGCCATTGTTTCTTCCTCCAATATTAACACTCTATTCGTAACAGTGTGTTTTCACACCAATTACATTCTGTCTGCAAAGAATTCTACGATTTCTTCGTATCCCTCTTCTTTGAGCTGTTCCTTCTGGAACTTTTTGTTTTTCTTCATAACCGCAATCGTAACAACAGATCCGTTTTTCCGGTCTTCTTCTGCCTGTTTCAGAACTTTCATCATGCCCTCTGCCGGCATATTTTTCTCAATCAGAAGTGCTTTCTTTGTTCCGATCTGTGGAATCTGGAAACCACGTTCCATCAGCAGCATGATGATGCGCTCGAATCCGATAGAGAATCCGCATGCACAGGTGTTATTTCCTGTGAATTTGCCGATCATCTCATCGTAACGTCCGCCACCGCCGACGCTTCCGCCAAACTCATCCATGGAAATCTCGAAGATCGGTCCGGTATAATAAGACATACCACGTACCAGAGTCGGATCGAACGCAATCTTAAAGTCTGCGGCTTTCACAGCGTCCACACTGTTCATGATCAGTTCCAGACCGTCTGCATATTCCGGTTCCAGCACACCTTCCAGTTTTTCTTTTACATAACGTACACCCTGTACATCATTGGTGATTTCTTCGAACATGGCAAGATATTTATCTACGCAAGCTTTGTCAAATCCTTCTTTTTCCAGTTCTTCCCGGACACCTTCCAGACCGATCTTATCCATCTTGTCAAGAATAATAAATACGGTGTCATAAGATTCCGGTGCAAATCCGCTGTAAGCAGCCATGGCCTTCAGAATTCTTCTGTCGTTGATACGGATGGTAAAGTTCTTAAAATCCAGTTTTCCAAGCAGCGTTGTAGTTGCCAGGATCAGTTCGATTTCTGCCAGATTAGTCGGCTCACCGAGAATATCGATATCACACTGCATAAACTGACGGTAGCGTCCTCTCTGCGGACGGTCTGCACGCCATACATTTCCCATCTGCAGAGCCTTGAACGGCGACGGCAGTTCGTTGGCATGGTTGGAATAATATCTGGAAAGAGGAAGTGTCAGATCATAACGCAGTCCTCCGTCCACCAGGTCTGCCTCTGTTTCAGCAGTATCCAGTTTCAATTTTTCTCCTCTTTTTAAAATCTTGAAGATCAGTTTCTCGTTTTCTCCACCCTGCTTACTGGACAGGTTTTCAATATGTTCCACGCATGGAGTCTCAATAGATGAGAATCCAAACGTACCGTAAGTTTCCTTTATCAGTCGAATCACATAATCACGGATTGCCATCTCTGCTGGCAGGATGTCTTTCATACCTGTCACAGGTTTTTTCTTTAATGCCATAATGTAATCTCCTTTTCCTTATTCTTATGAATCATTCTTTGAAAGGCAAGAAATACCTTTACATCAAAATCTTTTATCTCTTCGATCATCAGCTGAACCGCCGACTGGCTTTCAAAAGCCTGACGGTACGGCCGGTCTGAAGTCAGTGCCGCATATACATCACAGACACGGATGATACGGGCTCCCAGCGGAATCGCTTCTCCTGAGAGATTATCAGGATAACCGCTGCCATCATAATTTTCATGGTGATGGCGCACTGCAAGAAGAATGGTCTCTTTGTACCCTTCTTTCTTAAGGATCTCATAACTCGCCTGTGCATGAAGTCTGACGTAATGAATTTCCTCCACGATCAGTGGGGCATCCATATCATCCAGATCCCCTGAGACTGCTTCTTTTCCAATATCGTGAAGCATCCCCGCCACCGCAAGGTCATGACAGAATTCTTCCGGTTCTCCCAGTTCTTTTGCCACCTGATACGCAAGATTGCTGACCCGCATTCCATGTATCAGCTGTTCATCTAGGCTGTATTGTAACAGATGCTGCCGATTGACATACTTATTCACCGCAATCATCCTTTTCCTCCGCATGTTTCTATTTGGTGTCACCCGTTCAGATATTTCTGTATTCCCACTCTTTTGCGTTCCAGCATCTCATCTATCCGGAGAATATAATTATTCACATCTTTTACATTCTCCACCCGTTCGATCCGGGTTCCATGCTCAAACACAAATTTGGTAGACGCTCCCGCACCCGCCGCAAGAATGGTCTGTTTTTCTTCCATAATCAGTATATTGTATATTCCCGCTTTGTCAACCTCTGCGTAACCTACATTTTCAAAATTTCCCGCAATATTCTTCTGACGATACAGATAATACGGACCCATACCCATATTTCCGGCACACTGCTGGGTCATTTCCATGATCTCCTTGCTGTTCTCAAAGGACATTTCTTCGTATTTATCCTTAAACAGGTTCAGTCTCGTCGCCCGTTTCAGTGCCAGGGAATGAATCGTCAGGCTGTCCGGATGCAGTTTTTCTACCTCCTGCAGCGTATGTGCGACTTCTTCTTTTCCCTCGCCCGGAAGACCGATGATCAGATCCATATTGATATTGTCAAATTCCAGTTCTCTTGCCATATGGAAAATGTTGACTGTATCTTCCACTGTATGTTTTCTTCCAATCACATCCAGGGTTTTCTGATTCATGGTCTGTGGATTCACGGAGATTCTTGTCACGGGAAATTCTTTCATCACCTGCAGTTTTTCTCTTGTAATACTGTCCGGTCGTCCGGCTTCCACTGTATATTCTTTTACCCAGGTAAAATCAAACGTTTCCTGAATGTGAGAAAGCAGTCTGCGTAGCTGCTCCGGCTCCAGTGTCGTCGGTGTACCGCCTCCGATATATACCGTTGTCAGCTTTCTTGTTCCCATCTGTTCCCGGATAAAAGTCAGTTCCTTACACAGTGTATCCAGATATTCGTCTACACGTTTTGTCCACCGTTCCAGCGGATGAGAACCAAAGGAGCAGTACAGACAGATGCTCGGGCAAAAAGGAATTCCCACATAGAGACTGTATCCGTTTTCATAATCCAGATCCTGTAACAGTGCCTTCTCCCTGTTGGCAATCGTGATCGCCAGGGCAGTTTTTTCATTGCTTACCCCATATGTTTCCCTCATATACCGGGCAATCTCTGTATTTTTCCAGCCTTCTTCCAGAAGTTTCATCGGAATCTTGGTCGGCCGGATTCCGGTGAGGTCTCCCCAGGGAAGCGTTCTTCCGGTCACCTGACAAAGTGCACCATACACCAGACGTTTCAGCACATTTTTCGTTTCCGGACGATCCTTTTCATATTCTACAGCCACCTGTTGTCTGAAAATCTCTGTACCATCTCTTTCCACAGCCAGACAAATCTCCTGACTGCCATAGGCAACCAGGAGAAACATCCCGTACTCTCCCTCTGCTTCTTCCTCTCCCTCATAAAACATCGTGATCTGTGCCTGAGGATAAAAGGCTTTCACCAGAGAATATACATCATATTCAAAATCTTTTTTATTAAATCGAATTGCAATATTATTAAGCAAAAGGATTATACCTCTTTTCATATCCTATTGTTGTTTCTTCGTTGTGTCCCGGACAGACTCTTGTCGTCTCCGGAAGTTCTTTTAACAGCCGCTTTACACTCGCCTGCATATCTGTGCCGCTTCCTGTGGGAAAATCGGTTCTTCCCACACTCTGTGCAAATAAGGTATCACCGGAAAACAGAATTTCTTCTTCCGGCAGATAATAACAGCAACTTCCCGCTGTATGTCCCGGTGTATGGAAAACTTCGATGGAAAATCCGGCAAGTTCCAGTTTTTTTCCATCGCAGATCCACTGATCTGCCAGCAGGACATGTGCACTTGCCCAGCTTCCGGACAGATTCTTTATGGAATCTGTAAGCACCTGTTGTTCGGCTGCACATGCGATAATCGGAATACCGTATTCGTCCCGCAGATCATCTGCTGCCAGCATATGATCAAAATGTCCGTGTGTCAGGAGAACCGCCACCGGTATTCCTCCCATTCGGTCAATTTTTTCTTCAATCCGTGCACTCTCATCCGCCGGATCGATGATCAGCAGCTCATTGCTTTCTTTATTTTTGATCAGCCAGGTATTGGTTCCTACCATTCCCAGTACCAGCTGTTCGATCATTGCTTTCTTCATATTTCCGGATTACCCCTTCTGTCAGCCGGTAGTACGTTCAATATCAATTACGCTCTCTACCTGACGGATCTTTTCTACAATACTGTTCAGTTCTTCCGTACTGTGTACATCAAAAGTCATGGATATCGTCGCACGCCCCTGTTTGCTGGTCCGGCTGTTGATCGTTGTCAGATCAATCTTGCGCTCTGTAAAGATCTTCGAGATATCCACCAGCAGACCTGTTCTGTTATTGGCATACACATTGATTTCTGCCGTATAAAGTCCACTGGTCAGATTACTGCCCTGCCACTCCGCATCGATCAGACGCACACGTTCTGATTCAGAAAGATTCATGACGTTTACACAGTCTGTTCTGTGAATCGTAACTCCACGGCCTCTCGTTACAAAACCGACAATCTCATCCCCTGGAATGGGACTGCAGCATTTTGCAAATCGTACCGCTACATCGTCGATACCTTTTACGACGATGCCACCTTTTTCTTTTTTTACGATCGGCAGTTTTTCTTTTGCTTCCGCAGCTGCCTCCAGAACTTTCTCATCGGTAATCTCTTTTTTATGTTCTTTCTCATATGCTTCAATCAGCTTATTGAGAATCTGTCCCTCTTTTAAGCCTCCATGGCCCAGCGCGGCAAGTACACTTTCCCAGTCACGGAATCCGTATTTTCGCATCACAGCTTCCAGATATTTCGGCTTTGTCAGTTCTCCCAGTGTTCTGCCTTTTAATTTGGCATAATTTGCAAGCATCTCTTTTCCCTTGAGGATATTATCCTCTTTCCGCTCCTGCTTGAACCACTGATTGATCTTATTTTTTGCCTGTGTACTCTTTACAATTTTTAACCAGTCACGGCTTGGTCCTTTGGAATTCTGTGATGTGATAATTTCCACACGGTCACCATTTTTGATTTCATATTCGATCGGAACCAGTTTTCCGTTGACTCTGGCTCCAACCATTCTATTTCCCACAGCACTGTGCACACTGTATGCAAAATCTACGGTGCTGGAACCACGTGGAAGGGTTTTCACATCTCCCGCCGGACTAAAACAATAGACATTTTCGTTAAACAGATCCAGATCGCTTTTTAACAGGCTCAGGAACTCTTTATTATCCGACATATCCCGCTGCCATTCAAGGATCTGACGAAGCCAGCTTAACTTTTCTTCTTCCTGCTGTTCTACCGGTTTCTTGCCATCCGAAGCCTCTTTATACTTCCAGTGAGCTGCAATACCATATTCCGCAGTACGATGCATCTCAAATGTTCGAATCTGGATCTCAAAAGGACGTCCTTTCGGTCCGATCAGAGTCGTATGAAGCGACTGATACATATTTGGTTTCGGCATGGCGATGTAATCTTTGAATCTTCCCGGAATCGGTGTATACATTTCGTGGATCACACCGAGGGCAGCATAACAGTCTTTTACCGTATCTACAATGATACGTACCGCAAACAGATCATAAATCTGATCCAGTGTCTTGTCCTGATTGACCATCTTTTTATAAATACTGAAGAAATGCTTTACACGTCCATTGACTTCTGCTTCGATATCTGCCTCTTCCATGCGGGTTTTGACCTCATCCACAATAGACTGCACAAAAGCCTCCCGTTCTCCTTTTCGGAGATTGATCTTTTCCACAAGATCATAATACACTTCCGGTTTCAGATATTTTAAAGAAAGGTCATCCAGTTCAATCTTGATCTTGGAAATACCAAGACGCTGTGCTATTGGCGCATAAATATCCATGGTTTCTCTGGCTTTTTCTTTCTGCTTTGGTGCCGACCAGTACTGTGCGGTACGCATATTATGCAGTCTGTCTGCCAGTTTTACCAGAATCACACGGATATCCTTTGCCATGGCGAGAAACATTTTTCTTAAGTTTTCCGCCTGCACCTCCACCTTGTCCGCAGAATAATTCAGCTGACCCAGTTTAGTAACGCCATCTACCAGAAGTGCTACCTCACTGCCAAATTCTCGAGTAAGGTCTTCTGTCGTCATCACCGTATCTTCCACTACATCATGTAAAAGTCCGGCAACAATTGTTTCTTTATCCAACTCCAGATCTGCCAGAATGATCGCCACACACAGCGGATGAATAATATAAGGTTCCCCAGACTTTCTTTTCTGACCTTCATGTGCTTTAGAAGCAATCTGATAGGCCTTTTTAATCATAGAAATATCGGTGGACGGATGGTATTTGCGAATACTGCGGATTAATTCTTCATACAGCTGTTCCGGACTCGTAAAATCTTTCATACATTTTACATTGGCCTCTACCGCCTCGATCTCCTGCATCCGTTCCTCTTCCGTTTTTATTTTTCCATCTTCCATAGATTCACCGCCTGTTTTTGTTTATTTACCCTCGTAACAGATGACAGATTCCACATCATACTCTTTCAGTCGTTCTCTGCCCTTTAAGCCTGCAAGCTCCATCAAAAATACAATTTTAACGACTTCGCCGCCCAGACGTTCCACCATCTTTGCAGCTGCCTCTATGGTGCCGCCGGTAGCAACCAGATCGTCGATCAGAACAACTTTCTGTCCAGGTTTCACAGAATCTTTATGCATCTCGATCGTTGCACTTCCATACTCAAGATCATAATCCTGGGAAATCGTCTCACACGGCAGTTTTCCTTTTTTCCGTATGGGTACAAACGGCTTATGTAAATTATATGCCACCGGCACACCGAAAATAAAACCTCTCGACTCAGTACCTGCAATCACATCCACGTCCACATCCTTAAGTTTTTCCTGAATGGAATCGATTGCCAGCTGCAGTCCGTCTGCGTCCTGCAAGATACTGGTTACATCACGAAAAATAATTCCCGGTTCCGGAAAATCCGGAATACTTCTCACATATTCTTCAAGCTTTTTCATAACAATCTCCCTTCTTTATATGAACTTTATCCCTTCGGGTAAGCAATATCGACAATTAGCGACTACATTATACCATTAATCACGATTCATCGCAAATTTATTTTACCTGAATCGCTTTGTGCGGACACATTTCCTGACAGCAGAAACACCGGATACATTTGTGATAGTTATAAACCGGCGGCTTTCTTCTGCCGTTTTTAAATTGCAGGGCTTTCCCCTCCACCGGACAGGCTTCCACGCAGATTCCGCATTTTTTGCACTTGTCTTCTTCTATATACGGTTTTTTCTGAAAATATCGTAAAAAACCGTTATTAAACCGGTTCCACAGATTCCCTCTCTGCTTTTTACGGTCTACATTGAAATCCGGATTTCCGAAACGTTCCACTGCCTCCTGCATCGTGATCTCACCACCGTCCGTTAACAGCCGGATATTTTCTTCCCTCCAGGTACCAAGTCCCATCGTCTCTCCATGTACATTTGTCGGAACCATCTGTGGATCAAGATGTACCAGATGACAATATACACTGTCGATGGCCACCGGATCATTGCCCAGAAGCAGCACTTTCATCTTCACCGGATCTCCGGAAGTCGGTCCGTTTCCATCCATCGCCACGATCCCGTCCATCACGCAAAACCGCGGTTTGATCAGCTGATTCAGATCGATCAGCTGTCTTGCAAAAATGTCTGCATTCGTATATTTGGTATGCCCTTTGGCTTTATGGAGTCCGCTGATGCAGCCATACAGATTTTTTACCCCACCGGTTACTCGTTCGAGAGCATGTGTCTTCATCTTACAAAGATTGATCAGCGCATCCGTTTCCTGCACCGGTTTCGCCAGAAAGAATTCTTTTGCCGTGTGTCCCTGCGGATAAGATACCGTACTTCCCTCATTAAAATCAACGATCGTGACACCATAATCTTCCAGCATCTGATCCATGCCGGTGCCTTCCATGACTTTCTTCGCTGACCCCACACCGCAGGAATCCCCGCAGCTCAGATGCACATAGCCTTCTTCTTGCAACAGTCTTACGATACCTTTGACCACTGCCGGATGGGTAATGACTGCCCGCTCCACTTCCGTTTTTCGTACCAGATTTGGTTTCAGCAGAATCTTTTCTTCTTTTTTCAGGAAAGTTTCCCATCCCCCCAGTAAAGCTATTCCCTTTTTCAGTGTGCTGTAAACCAGTTCTTCCTCATAACTTTCGCAGGAAAGAATCACAACTTCACTTTTCATTCTTTTTGTTCTCCTGTATATGTATTCTATCTGCTTTTTAAGCACTGTTCCTGTCTCCGGCTGTCCCGTTTTCACATGTTGTTTCCGCCATCCTGTTTACCATATACTCTCTCATCAGATCAGTCCCATACTGCGAAGCAGGTACAGCCAGAATGTCAGTGTGAATCCGCTGAAAAATGTCGTCAACATCACAATGCTCGACGCCAGTACCCCCTCATGTCCCATATTTCTTGCCATGACATAAGAACTTACCGTTGTGGCAGAACCAAGCATCACAAGAATGGCGATCAGTTCCTTCTGCCGGAATCCAAGCATCACAGCAACCGGCAGAAATACCGCACACCAGACCACCAGTTTCAATACCGTAGCAGTAACCGCCGGTTTGATCTTTCCAAATGCTTTTTTTGCATCGAACGCAGCGCCCATCGCCATCAATCCCAGTGGAGTTGCCAGTTTTCCCAGATTATCTACTGTCTTGATAAGAATCGGCGGACAGGGAAGTTTACATCCTGACCAGATCACCCCTGCAAGGATTCCAAGAATAATCGGATTGGTTGCAATCCCTTTTAAAGTCTTCTTTATCAGTGTTCCGTCCAGTCTTTCTCTCTCCGGTTTCAGAAAAGCCAGTACCACAACGGCCATCACATTATAAATCGGCACCGAAGCAATGATCATCAATGGCGCCATGCCTGATGTTCCATATATATTCTGGATAAATGCAATACCAAGGATTGCAGCGCTGCTCCGGTAAGCCCCCTGAACAAATTCTCCCTGGATACTTTTGTCTTTCCACAGACAAGAAATCAAAATCGAGATCACGATACAGATAATCGTTGTCAGTGCGCAGTATGCCACAAAGGTACCGTTCCACACGTCCCGAAAGTTTGCCTGGGAAAGATCGGAAAACAACAGGGCCGGCAGTGCCGCCTGAAAAACAAACTTATTCGCTTTATTGGTAAATTCTTCATCCATCAGCCCCACTTTCCGGAAGACAAATCCCAGGATCATCGTAAAAAAGATTGGCACTGTGGCATTCAGACTGAATATCAGATTCTCCATGTTACACTCCTACACCAGACCGAAGCAACGCAGCACATACAGCCATGCTGTCATAGTAAAAGCACTTCCCAGCGTAGTAAGCATGACCACACTCGAGGTAAGCGTTCCTTCGTGTCCCATATTTTTTGCCATAATAAAACAACTGACTGCGGAAGAAGAACCTGCCACTACAAGTGCTCCTACCATCTGTTCGTTTCGTAATCCGCTCAGGGCTGCAAGCGGCAGGGCAATCATGGCAATTCCTGCCAGTCGCAAAAACGTTGCACCAAGTGCCGGCCGGATCTGACCGATTGCTTTCTCTCCCTCAAAGGAGCCACCCATCGCCATGAGACCAAGCGGTGTGGCCAGACTGGTCAGATTGTGCACTGTCTTGCTGACGATCGTCACCTGTGGCACATGGCAGACAGACAGAAGCATTCCTCCGGCGATACCGAGAATGATCGGATTGGTCAGAATTCCTTTTACAGTCTCTTTTGCCAGATTTCCTGCTGCCTTCTTTTCCCCATTCGGTTTCATAAAAAGCAAAATGATCACAGCCAGAATATTATTAAACGGGACATTTCCAATCAGCATCAGAGAAGCCATATCGGATTTTCCGTAAATATTACTGATAAATGCGATTCCCAACAGTGCAGAATTACTTCGAAACGCCGCCTGAGCAAACTCTCCACGGATATTCTCATCCTTCACCAGTCTGGAACACAGGACACTGACCAGTCCGCCGCCAATCGTGATAGCCGCACAGAAGCCGACAAATTTTCCGTCCCACAGTGTCTGAAAGTCTGCACTCCAGAGATCTTCCAGCAGCAGCAGAGGCAACGCCGCCCGGAAGACAAATCGGTTGATTTTCTTTATAAAACTTTCATCCAGCAGTCCGATCTTACGAAATCCATATCCCAGAAGCATTGTAAAAAAGATCGGCAGCGTGGCATTTAAACAAAAGAACAGATTTTCCATAAGTATGTAAAAGGAGCCATAGCACGATCACTCATGCGACAGCTCCTGTCTCCTTATTCAAAAATTTTATTATAAATCGGGAAACAATCCAGTGTTGCAAAATAGTCTCTTGGAGTCTCTGCCCGGCGGATCATCTCAAAACTGCCGTCTTCTTTCAGCAGGATTTCCGCTGATTTCAGTTTGCCGTTATAATTGTAACCCATCGCATAACCATGTGCACCAGTGTCATGGATTACCAGATAATCTCCCATATCGATCTTCGGAAGCATCCGGTCGATGGCAAATTTATCATTATTTTCACAAAGAGATCCTGTGATATCATACTTATGATCACATGGCTGATCTTCTTTTCCCATGACCGTAATGTGATGATATGCTCCGTACATTGCAGGACGCATCAGATTTACTGCACAGGCATCACAGCCAATATACTCTTTATATGTGTGTTTTTCATGAATCGCTTTTGTAACCAGGCAGCCATAAGGTCCTGTCATAAAACGTCCCATCTCCGTATACAGTGCCACGTCACCCATTCCTGCCGGAACCAGCACTTCTTCGTACACTTTCCGCACTCCTTCTCCGATTACACGGATATCATTCGGCTCCTGATCCGGCTTGTAAGGAATTCCCACGCCACCGGAAAGATTGATAAATTCAATATCAGCCCCTGTCTCTTTTTCCAGTTTTACAGCAACTTCAAACAATACTTTTGCCAACATCGGATAGTACTCATTGGTTACAGTGTTGCTTGCCAGGAATGCATGAATACCGAATTTCTTTGCTCCTTTTGCTTTCAGGATCTTAAATGCTTCAAAGAGCTGTTCTGTGGTCATACCGTATTTTGCATCTCCCGGGTTATCCATGATATCATTGCTGATTTTAAAGAGTCCACCCGGATTGTAACGACAGCTGATGGTCTCCGGAATATATCCGATAGCTTTTTCCAGAAAATCAATATGGGTAATATCATCCAGGTTGATGATTGCTCCCAGTTTTGCTGCATACTGATATTCCTCTGCCGGTGTGGCATTGGAAGAGAACATAATATCAGCTCCCTTGCATCCCATCGCCTTAGAAAGCATCAGTTCGGTCATGGAGGAACAGTCACATCCACATCCATATTCTTTCATGATCTGAATCAGTGTCGGGTTCGGGCATGCTTTCACCGCAAAGTACTCTCTGTACCCTTTGTTCCATGCGAAAGCTTCTTTTACTGCTTTTGCATTGTCCCGGATACCTTTTTCATCATACAGATGATAAGGGGTTGGAAATTTTGCGGTAATCTCATCCAGCTGTTCCTTTGTTACAAATGGTTTCTTGTTCATTTTTTCATAATCTCCTCTGTTGTGTTCTGTTACATTATTTTGCCTGAATAACCTGCATGATATTGGTCACTGCACCTTCCCCGTTTACCATATTAGTAGCCGGATCTCCTGCGGTAAATACCACAATGTCACCTTTCTTCACCAGATTTTCTCTTCTCACAATATACATGGCATGTGAAATGATATTCTCTGTGGAATCTTCTTCATAACCTGCTACGGAAGTGACTCCCCAGTAGATCTGCATCTTTCTTCTGGCCCACTCATTCGGACTTACGGCATAAATCGGCACTTTCGGTCTGAAGTTAGAGATTAGACGGGCGGTCTGTCCAGAAATCGTAGGTGTTACTATACAGTCTGCTCCCAGATTTTCTGTGGTCTGTACTGCTGCCACACCAACCGCACTGGAAACATTTTTATTGCCCCGCAGCGCACGGTAGTCCAGAAAACGTTTGTGTGTCATATACGGCTCGGTAGATTCCGCGATTTTCACCATCATCTGTACCGCCTGTTCCGGATATTTTCCCATTGCGGTCTCACCGGATAACATGATGGCATCAGTTCCATCGTAGATGGCATTTGCAACGTCAGTTACCTCTGCTCTGGTCGGGCGTGGTGCACGCATCATGGAGTCGAGCATCTGTGTGGCAGTGATAACCGGTTTGTAGGATTCATTACATTTGCGGATGATCATTTTCTGGATATGTGGAACCTTATGTGCCGGGATTTCCACACCCAGATCGCCTCTGGCAACCATCACGCCGTCCGCAGCTTTAATGATCTTGTCGATATTATGTACGCCCTCTGCATTTTCAATCTTGGCGATAACATCGATCCGCTCTCCACCGTTTGCACGAAGCAGTTCTTTAATCTCTTTGATTGCTTCTGCATTTCTTACGAAAGAAGCAGCGATAAAGTCAATTCCCTGTTCGATACCGAACAGAATATCTTTCTTATCCTGCTCAGTGATCGCCGGAAGTTTCACTTCTACATTCGGAACATTGATTCCTTTTTTCTGACCCAGTTCTCCACCATTGACAACCCGACAGACTACATCGGTATCTGTTACGTTCTCAACAGTCAGCTGAATCAGTCCGTCATCGATCAGGATCGTATCTCCCACTTTTACATCCTTTGGGAGATTTTTATAGGTCTGACTGCAACGAGTGTTATTTCCCTCTATCTGTTCCGTTGTCAGTGTAAACCGGCTTCCTTCTTCCAGATATACTTTCTGTCCGCCTTCCAGAATACCGGTACGGATCTCCGGTCCTTTGGTGTCCAGTAATATAGCGATAGGCAACTTCAGTTCTTTTCGTACTTTTTTTAACAGATTCATTCTGATTTTCTGTTCTTCATGATCTCCGTGAGAAAAATTGAATCTGGCGACGTCCATACCTGCTTTAACCAGTTTTCGCATCATCTCTTCGTCATCCGTGTTCGGTCCCATAGTGCAGATAATTTTCGTTTTTTTCATAAAGTATGCCTCCCTATCTTATGTGCGTATGTGTAAACAGATGGTCCTGGCAATACTCATAATTGCCGTTACACTTGGAACAGAAACGGAATTCCAGATGCTCTCCGTCTTTTTCTGTTCTTCCACAGATTGCACATTTATGTTTAGTGATTCCCTTGTTGTTTACCTGGCTTCGATGAACCGCTCTTTGAAATTCTTTTCTTCTGTGAATCTCTCTCGGATTATACCGGCTCATATTTCGTGTCATGAAAAAAAATATAATAAAGTTCATCAAAGAACAGATAATCGCAACTCTTACCGCCCATCCGGACTGAATCATCTCTGCCAGAATCATCAACACATAAGCGACACCAAGCCATTTGATTTTTAATGGAATGATCATCATAAACAGCACCTGGTTATCCGGATAGGTTGCCGCATAAGCCAGGAAGATAGACATGCTGATATAATACGTGCTGAACAGTCCGCCAAATAAAACATTGCCGCCCAGTACAAAATTCAGGATAAATGCTCCGATGATTGTCATCAGAATACCTGAGAAGATGTATACATTATAGCGGAACGCTCCCCAGGTTCTCTCCAGAGAAGTTCCGATAGAGTAGTAAAACATCAATGTGATCAATATAAAGAAAATATTCTGTGTAGACGGTGGAATCAGCAGCCAGCTGACAATCCTCCATACCTGTCCGCGCAGGATCATGGCCGGTTCCAGTGTCATGTAGGTAAGTACCTGTGGAGTTATCATATACAACAGATATCCTGCCGCATAAGTCAGTACGATATACAAAGATAAATTGGTCAGTGCATATCTGCCGAATCTTCGCTCCATTTTATTCAAAAAATTCATATTTTTCTCCTTTTTAAGATGTTAGTCAAAAAGTATTTTGCCCCCATTGATTTCTGATTATTCCGTACTTCGTACTCTCACAATCAGAATAAGTCTTTTTTGCGGAAAACAATAGCTACCAGGATACTGAACACCAGAGAAAGCAGAATCACCATGAGAAATCCCATCGGATTATCCGCAAAAGGCATACCGACAGACTTTAAGTTCATACCATATGCACTGAAGATCATCGTCGGAATCGACATAACGATCGTCACTGTTGCCAGGAACTTCATAACAATATTCAGATTATTAGAAATAATTGAAGCGAATGCTTCTGTTGTTCCACTTAAGATACCACTGTAGATATTTGTCATCTCGATAGCCTGTTTATTCTCGATAATAACATCTTCGAGCAATTCTGTATCTTCCGGATACTGCTTGATATTTTCCACTTTTAACAGTTTTTCCAGAACCACTTCATTTGACCTCAGGGATGTAGTAAAGTACACCAGGGATTTCTGCAGCTCCAGCAGTTCTATCAGTTCCTGATTTCTCTGCGATTTGTGCAGTTTCTGTTCTACTTCATCACTCTTTTTGTCGATGATTCGCAGATAATGCAGATACAAAGATGCGTTGCGGTACAGAATCTGCAGGATAAAACGTGTTCTCTTATATGTGAAGAAATTCCGTACCCTTCCATCCATGAAAGAACTTAATACCGGGGTATCTTCCAGGCATACTGTGAAGATCTTATCATCTGTCACCACAATACCCATAGGGATTGTTCCATACCATTCTTTGTCATTTCGTTCTTCGATCATAGGAATATCTACCAGAATCAGTGTGTAATGATCTTCCACTTCGATACGGGAACGTTCTTCCTCATCCAGAGGTGCCCGCAGATGATCCACGTCGATATCATATTTTTCTGCTATTTCCACAATCTCGGTGGCTGTCGGATCGATCAGTGCGATCCAGCTTCCCTCCTGTGCCTCATTGATCTGATGTACATTATTATCTATGGTTCTGAAAATCTTAACCATGTTATAAATCTCCCTTCTGTATGTTTGCCACTGCCAGAGCATATCTAAAAAAGGCTTTTCGTGAGCTGCGAGTTCCAGTTTGTGGGAGATTTTATCCGAATGAGGGCGGCGTAGCGGGCTACGGCAACCGAATGAGGGTAAAATATACCGCAAAGTGGGGCTTGCAGCTTTCGGAAATGATTTTTCAGGCACGCTCTAAGACACAGAAAGTACTTCCGGTCCAATGGGCGGCATATCCAGATATTTTGTTTTATCCGCTCGAGGATCAGGCCCGGCTTCCATTTATAACACTTCCTTTCCTAATTTTAAATTTGCTCAAAAAGCAGTTTTCAGAGCACTCACTTTGCCATGATAAAAAGCCAAAATTTAAGTTCATTATAAAGCCGTCAACTACTGTTTGTCAATTTCTTTACAAATTTTCTTCCCTGATATATAATAGCGAAAGATGCTTATTTTTCTAAGATTCTATTGATAATTTTTTAACCATTATAATAAGGAGAGTTTATGGCTGGATCATCTTTTGGTAGCATTTTTCGTATTACCACCTGGGGCGAATCCCATGGTGCCGGACTGGGTGTCGTAGTAGACGGTTGCCCAGCCGGTCTTCCTTTATGTGAGGAAGATATTCAGATTTTTTTAAACCGTAGGAAACCGGGGCAGAGCAAATTTGCCACACCTCGAAAGGAAGACGATACCGTGGAGATTCTGTCCGGTGTATTTGAAGGCAAAACCACCGGAACACCAATTTCCATGCTGGTAAGAAACACTTCCCAGCGTTCCCGTGATTATTCGGAAATTGCTTCCTATTACCGTCCAGGACATGCCGACTACACTTTTGATGAAAAATACGGTTTCCGTGACTACCGGGGAGGTGGACGTTCCTCCGGTCGGGAAACCATTGGCCGTGTGGCGGCCGGAGCTGTCGCATCCAAACTGCTTGCCACACTTGGCATTTCCCTGACTACCTATACCCGTTCTATCGGACCCGTAACCATCAAGACCTTTGACAGGACACAGATTGAACAGAATAAGCTGTATATGCCTGATGCGGATGCTGCCGCTGAAGCTTCCGCATATCTGCTGCACTGTATGAAAGAGCAAAACTCCTCCGGTGGCATAGTGGAATGCATCGTAAATGGTCTTCCGACCGGCCTTGGTGATCCGGTTTTCGAAAAACTGGATGCTAATCTTGGAAAAGCAATTCTCTCCATTGGTGCTGTAAAAGCTTTTGAGATCGGTGACGGTATGGCAGTAGCATCCGCTACCGGTCGTTCCAACAACGATCCGTTCCTTCCTGGTGAAAACGGAGCCATCCGGAAAGCCAGCAATCACGCCGGAGGAGTTCTTGGCGGAATCAGCGATGGCAGTCCCCTGATTCTTCGAGCCGCTATCAAACCCACACCGTCCATCGCCTCCTTTCAGGACACCGTAAATAAACAGGGTAAACCAATCTCTGTCTCCATCAAAGGCCGCCACGACCCCATCATTGTTCCCCGTGCCGTAGTAGTCGTAGAATCCATGACGGCCCTTGTCCTCGCCGACGCGCTCCTGCTTAATATGACTGCAACGATGGATAACGTAAAGAAAATCTATACTGATAAATAAACTTATCACATAAAAAACCGTGATAACATTAGAAAGGATGTACATTCTAATGTCACCACGGTTTTTATTTGGAAATGTTTCCCAGTATTTATCGGAACTTTTCCACTTGAAACAGTTCTTGAGGATTGTCAGAACCGTCCCCATTGAAAAACCAGCAACAGGCTCCGGATTTTCTTTGTAGCAACACTTTGTGGGCGCCTAGGACAAGCTTTAAAATCCGACACTTACGGAGACTTTCGCTTGGGTCAGCTGACCCAAGTGAATATAGTCGCAGTTAGTGGCTAGCTTAAAGTTGCTCTGCCCACGTTCCCGCACCCAGGCTCCCAAGCCATGCCGGCGTCCCCTTGAAAATCAAAAAAAGAACTACCGTCTTCAAAACACTTCATTTTGAAAACGATAGCCCTTTTATAAAAAAGCAATATACGCTCTTAGCAGATCACTGTACCCGTCCGTCCAAGGTACGCATCCACTGCCTTATCGATTGAAGTAATCACAGCCTTCTTTCCTTCGCCCTGTTCCACGAACTCGACAGAAGCCTGGATCTTCGGCAGCATGGTGTTGGCTTCGAACTGTCCCTCAGCCATATATTCTTTCGCCTGTGCAACAGAAATCTCGCCCAGTTCTTCCTCATCCTGCTTGTGGAAATTCACAGAAACCTTCTCCACACTGGTCAGGATCAGCAGTTCATCTGCATCCAGCTGTTCTGCCAGACGACCGCTGGTATAATCTTTCTCAATAACCGCACTTGCACCCTTCAGTTCCGTACCCTGCTCCAGAACCGGGATTCCGCCACCGCCGCAGGCGATAACGATCTGTCCGGCATCAAGCAGTGCACGGATCGCATCGATCTCCACGATCTTCTGTGGCTTCGGTGCGGCTACGATTCGGCGGTAACCGTCACCGATCTTGGTAACGTAATTACCCTTATTTTCTTCCTCTTCCGCTTCCTGCTCATTCAGCACACGTCCGATGACTTTAACAGGTTCAGCAAAAGCTTCGTCATACGTGTCTACGGTTACCTGTGTCAGGATCGTGGATACCGGTTTGTAGATGCCTTCTTTCATCAGTTCTGCACGGATCGCATTCTGCAGGTCGTATCCGATATAACCCTGGCTCATGGCAGAACACACGGACATTGGTGCGTATGTATAATCCGGATGATACTTTCCGAATTCATTCATTGCCATATGGATCATACCCACCTGGGGTGCATTACTGTGAGAAATCACGACCTCTGCACCCTCTTTTACCAGCTGCGCAATGATTTTTGCAGTTCTTTTTGTAGCTTCTTTCTGCTCCGGCAACGTATTACCAAGTGCCCGGTGTCCCAGAGCAATGACAACTTTCTTCTTCTCCATGTTACGCCCTCTTACTTTCTCTCATACATAATCGGGTAAAAATACCTTTTGCGAATTTCACCCGTCACTGTCACGGTATTTACCGAATTCCATACAGACATGGGTTTCGGTTTATGATCTGCCGATACCGGTTTCTGTTACAGATCAACACCTCTATCGTTAGTTTATTCCTGTTTTCCTCTTTATGCAAGCAGGAAATAAGCAAGTACCACAACACCAAGAGCAATCCGGTACCATCCAAATACCTTGAAATCGTGTTTCTTGATATAACCCATCAGGAACTTGATCGCTGCAATGGAAACGCCAAAAGCGACAACCATACCAAGCAACAGATACACAACCTCTGTTCCGGTAAAATGCAGACCGAATTTTACCAGTTTCAGAAAGCTTGCTCCAAACATAACCGGGATGGCAAGGAAAAAGGTATATTCCGCTGCCAGTTTTCTGCTCATGCCGAGGAGAATACCTCCGATGATGGTTGCACCGGAACGGGAAGTACCCGGAATCAGGGCAAGCAGCTGGAAGATTCCGATAAACAGTGCATCTTTGAAAGAAATATCACTGAGCTTTGTTCTGCTGGGCTTCCGGCTTTTATTGTAGTTTTCGATAACAATAAACAGTACACCGTATACGATCAGCATCACGGAAACGACCCAGTAATTCATGAATGTTTTCTCGATCCATTTGTTAAACGGAAGTGCCACGATGATTGCCGGCACACAAGATACCAGAATCTTTAACCACAGCACGATCTTATTCATGTTGATGTATTTGTCTGCAAATTTCTGTAATTTCCCGATACGCTCATTCGTACTGATATAGTTCCAGTTACTCTCTCTGGACGGATCATTTTTATGAAATGGCCATAATTTTTTAAAATCCAGTACCACAACCGCCAGTACGGCTCCCAGCTGGATGACCACAAGGAACATCTGCCAGAATTCCTCACTGACTTTCAGTTTCATAAACTGATCCACCAGGATCATATGGCCGGTACTGCTTACAGGAAGCCATTCGGTGATTCCCTCCACAATACCGAGAAAAATTACTTTCAGTAATTCGATAATATCCATATTTTCCCCTTTATTTAGATCTGTGCGATATCAATCAGCGTAAGCCTGTTCAGATCTGTATTTTCCAGACTGGTTACCAGTGCTTTGGCTGTGTCCATAGCGGTCAGAACGTTAACGCCTGTCTCGATAGCATTTCTTCGGATCAGGAAACCGTCTTTTGCGTGTTCCACACCCTGAGAAGGTGTATCGATGACCAGATCGATCTTGTGACCCAGGATCAGATCCATCAGGTTTGGTGACGGCTGTTCGATCTTATTGGTACGGATGGCTTTTACGCCGGCTTCCTGCAGCGTTTTAGCTGTATTTCTGGTTGCATAGATCCGGTAACCCAGTGCTTCAAACCGTTTTCCGATCTCAACTGCTTCCTCTTTATCCTCATCACGAACGGACATGATCATATTTTTATGTTTCGGCAGATTGATACCTGCGCCAAGGAATGCTTTGTACAGTGCTTCGTTGAAGCTTTCTGCGATACCCAGGCACTCACCGGTGGACTTCATCTCCGGTCCAAGACTGATATCCGCACCACGGATCTTCTCGAAGGAGAATACCGGCATCTTGATCGCAAAATATTTTGCTTCCGGCTGCAGTCCCGGTGTATAACCCATATCTTTCAGTTTGTATCCCATGATGGCTTTTGCTGCCAGAGGAACGATCGGGATACCGGTTACCTTGCTGATGTACGGAACGGTACGGCTGGAACGTGGATTAACCTCGATGACATAGACTTCTTCACCGCATACGATAAACTGAATATTGATCATACCGATGACATGCAGTGCTTTTGCCAGACGTTTGGTGTATTCTTCAATGGTAGCTTTTGCAGTCTTGCTGATGGTCTGTGCCGGATATACAGAGATACTGTCTCCGGAATGGATACCGGCTCTCTCGATATGCTCCATGATACCCGGGATCACGATGTCTTCACCGTCGCATACCGCATCAACCTCGATCTCTTTGCCTACCAGGTATTTGTCGACCAGGATCGGATGTTCCTGTGCGATCCGGTTGATGATGCCGATATACTGTTCCACATCTTCATCGTTGATCGCGATCTGCATACCCTGACCACCCAGAACGTAAGAAGGGCGAACCAGAACCGGATAACCCAGTTCGTTGGCAGCTTTCTTAGCCTCTTCAGCGGTAAATACGGTCTGTCCCTTTGGTCTCGGGATCTGGCACTGTTCCAGGATCTCATCAAACAGCTCACGGTCTTCGGCCGCATCTACATTTTCTGCGGATGTTCCGAGAATCGGCACACCCATCTTCATCAGTGCCTCGGTAAGTTTGATAGCGGTCTGTCCACCGAACTGCACCACTGCTCCGTCCGGTTTCTCGATATTTACGATGTTTTCCACATCCTCCGGTGTCAGCGGCTCAAAATACAGTTTGTCAGCGATATCAAAGTCTGTACTTACAGTTTCCGGGTTGTTATTAATAATGATGGTCTCATAACCTTCATTTGCAAAGGCCCAGGTACAGTGTACGGAGCAGAAATCGAACTCGATACCCTGTCCGATACGGATCGGACCGGAACCAAGTACCAGTACTTTTTTCTTGTCCGGTGTACGTTCTGCTTCATTTTCTCCGCCATATACAGAGTAATAATACGGTGTGGTGGCTGCAAACTCAGCGGCACAGGTATCTACCATCTTGTAAGCTGCGGTGATACCGTATGTTTTACGCATTTCTTTTACCGTTTCTTCTGTCTTTCCGTTCAGTTTTGCAATCACATAATCCGGAAATTCCATGCGTTTTGCTTCTCTCAACAGATCTTCGTCCAGTTCTCTGGTCTTCAACGCATATTCCATCTCGGTCAGGATCGCAATCTTATCGATAAACCACAGATCGATCTTGGTGATCTCATGGATCTCTTCCTGAGAAATTCCGATACGGATCGCCTGTGCAATTCTCCAGATTCTCATATCATCTACAATATGAAGAGCTTCCAACATCTCTTCTCTGGACAGATTGGAAAAATCGTAGGACATCAGGCTGTCTACATGCTGTTCCAGGGAACGAATGGCTTTCATCAACGCACCTTCAAAGTTATTGCAGATACTCATAACTTCACCGGTGGCTTTCATCTGTGTGGTCAGGGTACGTTTTGCACTGATAAATTTATCAAATGGCAGACGCGGGATCTTGACAACACAGTAGTCTAACATCGGCTCGAAACTTGCATAAGTTTTTCCGGTAATAGCATTCGGGATCTCATCCAGGGTGTAGCCCAGAGCGATCTTTGCAGCTACTTTTGCGATCGGGTATCCGGTTGCCTTACTTGCCAGTGCGGAAGAACGGGATACTCGCGGATTTACCTCGATGACACAGTATTCGAAGCTGTCCGGATTCAGCGCATACTGTACGTTACATCCACCGGTGATGCCCAGCTCTGTGATAATATTCAGTGCGGAAGTTCTCAGCATCTGATATTCTTTATCCCCCAGTGTCTGCGACGGTGCCACAACGATACTGTCACCGGTATGTACACCAACCGGATCCAGGTTTTCCATATTACAAACGGTGATGCAGTTGCCTGCACTGTCACGCATTACTTCGTACTCGATTTCTTTCCATCCGGCGATACATCTTTCTACCAGAACCTCGCCCACACGGGAAAGACGCAGACCATTTTCCAGGATCTCGATCAGTTCCGCTTCGTTATGAGCGATACCACCGCCACTTCCACCCAGCGTATAAGCCGGACGAAGAACAACCGGATAACCGATGGTATTGGTAAATGCAATACCGTCCTCTACGGTTGTAACCACCAGGGAAGCTGCAACCGGTTCACCGATTTTTTCCATGGTATCTTTGAATTCCTGACGGTCTTCTGCTTTTTTAATTGTCTGGGAAGTAGTACCGATCAGTCTTACATTATGTTCTTTTAAGAATCCTCTCTCTTCCAGTTCCATCGCCAGGTTCAGTCCTGCCTGACCACCCAGTGTCGGAAGTACGCTGTCCGGTTTTTCTTTCAGAATCAGCTGCTCCACAACTTCTACAGTCAGCGGCTCGATATAAACTTTATCAGCGATATCTTTATCGGTCATGATGGTTGCCGGGTTAGAGTTTAACAGGACAACTTCCACGCCCTCTTCTTTCAGAGAACGGCAGGCCTGTGTTCCCGCATAGTCAAATTCTGCTGCCTGGCCGATGACAATCGGACCTGAGCCAATCATCAGTACTTTTTTAATCTCTTGATTTTTTGGCATTACTCTTCTCCTCCCATCATTTTGATAAACCGGTCAAACAGATAACCGGAATCCTGTGGTCCCGGGCATGCTTCCGGATGGAACTGTACTGTAAAAATATTTTTTCCTGTATATTTCAGTCCTTCGTTGGTTCCGTCGTTGACATTGATAAATGCCGGAACGGCAACTTTCGGATCCAGATTGTCGGTGTCTACCACATATCCGTGGTTCTGAGAAGAAATATACACTCTTCCGGTTTCCAGATCTTTTACCGGATGATTGCCTCCTCTGTGACCGTATTTCATCTTATGGGTATCCGCACCGGTTGCCAGTGCCATCAGCTGATGTCCCAGACAGATTGCAAAGATCGGTGTGTCGGATTCATATAATTTACGGATCTCTTTGATCACTTCCGTACACTCCTTCGGGTCTCCAGGGCCGTTGGAGAGCATGATACCGTCCGGGTTTGCAGCCAGGATCTCTTCTGCTGTGGTGGATGCCGGATAAATGGTTACCTCGCATCCTCTCTGATTCAGAGATTTTGCGATATTGTTTTTTGCACCCAGATCCAGAAGGGCTACTTTCTTTCCGCTGCCTTTCAGCACGGTCTTTTCGGAGCAGGTTACTTTCTCCACTACTTTTCCTGTAGTATATGCTTTCAGTCTCGGAATGATAGCATCCAGATCATAATTTTCATCCGTTGTGATCATACCATTCATGGTTCCTTTTTCTCTCAGGATTCTGGTCAGAGCGCGGGTATCGATCCCTGCGATTCCCGGAATGTCAAATCGTTTCAGAAAGTTCTGAATTGTATCTTCACACCGGAAATTGCTTGGTGTTCTGGAAAGTTCTCTTACAATATATCCATCCGGCCATGGTCTCAAAGACTCCGTATCCTCATAGCAAATACCGTAATTGCCGATCAGCGGATAAGTCATACATACAGCCTGTCCTGCGTAAGACGGGTCTGTCAGTACTTCCAGATAACCTGTCATGGAAGTATTGAACACGATCTCGCTGATGACTTCTTTTTTGGCTCCAATGCTGGTTCCGGTAAATACATGTCCATCTTCAAGTATTAAAAAAGCTTTCATCATTCCGTTTCCTTTCTTTTTTCTTATGTAGGCTGTTTACAGCCTGTTTATATCTTTTTCCGCATAAAAAGGGAGAAATTTCCCGTGAAATCACTCCCCCTTGCGTAATCTTAGAAATTTTACCACAAAGTCTTTTTCATTTCAATACTCTATTTTAGAAAAGTGTCGCTTTCTGCGGGAGAAATATTTTTTAATCTTTTTTTATAAAAAAGTATTGACACTTCGTGTTTTATACTGTATAGTATCACTTGTCGCTGACGAAGCGGCAAACAATTTCATAATTAAAAGTTGTGCAGGAATGGCGGAATTGGCAGACGCGCAGGCTTCAGGTGCCTGTGGTAGCAATATCGTGCGGGTTCAAGTCCCGCTTCCTGCACTATTTTTTTCTTCTATTTTACCAAAATCCATTTGGCATTGTCACTCTTCAAGCTATATCCACAGAAGGAGCAGCAATGATTCTCATCCGGTACAAAGTTGGCTCCACAGGATGGACATTCTTTCTCCATGAAGAAAACGCCGTCTTCTCTTCTTCTTTCCGGGTAACGGGCTCTTTGCATGATAAGTGTTCGCTTCACTTTTTTCGTATATGGATTTCTTCTATCTGGCAAATAGGTCTCGCTTGCACAGACTTTTACTTTTATTTTTGTAATATCTTCTGTGTTGACCACTTTCTTTAACGTGATATTTCCGATTCCATAATCCATCAGTTCATCCGATTCTGTTTCGTTATAAATGGCATCACCGATACAGGACCTGAGATAATTCTCCGAGTATCTTACTATGGAGTCCGCCATCTTTTCCTGTCTGTTTCGGAAAAACTGATTGGATACCAGGATCAGCACAAAAACCAGAAGAGCTGCACCAACACCGGCTGTCAGGGAAACTTCTGTATCCTCGATCATATACAGGCACAAAAATACGCAGACATACACGATTCCCATAGCCCCTGTCAAAAGCAATGCACGCCGAAGATTTGTTCCTATTCGCTCATATACCTCAAATCTTTCCGTCTGCCAGTCATAAAACTCGCTTCGGATCACACCTCCGCAGTACTCACAGACCACCTGCTGACCGGTCAGTTCCACCGACGCTCCACAGGATGGACAGATGATTTTCTGTACGGTGGAATAATAACTTTTTTTCTTCTGGACACGATCTGAGTTTCGGATATGCCGAGACTGAAGGATCCGAAGATAGGCATGTTTTCAATAATTCTCATAACGGATTTTCCCATCTTCAGTGGAAATCAGGCGTTCCAGAGCACTGCACTTGATGATAGATTCTCTCCATTCTCGTCCATCATTATTCCATCGTTCAAAATCATTGTCCGGCTGAACTTCCACGTCTGTCATCAGAATCTCACGGCACAGCTTCTGCTGATTCAGTCGATCAATCTGTCTTACGATATTTTTCCGAAAAGTCATATCCATTCTTGAGGGAAGTCTGTTTTTATCCGCTTTTTCAAGGGGAATCAGGATTCTCTCGAAGGCTTTCCTTATATCACGGCGTATCCCTGACTTTTGAAGAGTGGTATCGCCGCGCTGTTCCATCATTCTTTTTATTTTCCCCTTTTTCCGGTTTTTTGCCAGAAAAACAGAAAAATCGATATCCAGTATCCGTTCACCGATATAAATCCCTAACAAAATGGCAACTGTTGCAGCAAACCACGATGCATCTGATAGTCCCATATGTCGCCTCCCATTTCATGTTATCTATTTCTATTTTTATCCTTATTTTTCTTTTTTTCTGATTCTTCACCGTTTTCCGGTTCTTTCTCGAACATCTCGGCTATAAAGATCGCTGCAAAACCTGCTCCAAGGATAATAGCTACACAGCAGAACAAGAATTCCAGGGGATCTCTGTCCGGCGCAATCTTATATTTTCCTTTTGACGTTCTGTAAACTTCCACGTCGATCTCGTCCCCTGTATTGATCTCCTCATCGTTCCGGCAGTATACGGTGTCTCTGTCTTGGTAGGTTTCTCCATCGATCTCAAAAGTGACTTTCACTCTGTATTCCCGTAATTCTCTTTCACGATGATATCCATCCTCATCCTTGTCTTTATTTACGACTTCTCTGCAATATCCGACAACAGCCGAAACCTCCCGAATATCCGTACTGTTTTTATACTCATGGCTTGCTATCCGGCTTGAGACCACACCATAAATTCCTGCGCCACACACAACAAGTCCCACCAGAATACCCAATAGAATAATTTTTATGTCTTTCTTCTTACCATTTTTTACACTACTCATCGCTATCCCTCCTTCCATTCTTTATATACTCTCTGAATCTTTATCCTGTCGGTTTCTCGAAACATTATCCATAGGTCCTGATGGCCTCCAGAAGCTGTGTATCATTTTGATTGGACGGCATGCTGGCGTTTTCCGTCTCATTTTCCAGAAGCAGTCCCGAGCCGCTGTATACAGAATACACACAGAATGTTTCTGACCAGCTAACCGGATCTTCACCCTTCTGATACCATTCGCCACCGGTTCGTGTCGCCTCCATTGTCAGATACGTCCTCCCCTTCTCCTGGGAACAGCTCCAGGTTCCTTCATAAGCCTCTGTTTCTGTATCATCGTAGTCCTCTTCGTCCACGCCATATTCTCTTTCACACCAGGAAATATGTAATTTCCCGTCTTTTCGGAATTCCAGAAAATAGTTTCCATAACTATTCGTACTTCCCATCGCTATCTGAAGTTCCCAGCTAGTGTCTGCCAGATCTTTTTCTTTCAGCTCCATACTGACATCTCCATACCATCCTCCAAATCTGCTGGCTCCGCAGGCGGCATAATCCGTAAAATCCTTAGCCTGGGACTCATCTGACTCGGTGACAGGGATTGCCACGCGTCCAAGCATATCCATCATGGGATACCAGTCTGCCTGGTAGCCGGCTTCTGTTCCCATGGAGATCATAGCCGTAGCATATCCTCCCACTCCGTTACACATCACAAGATATGATTCTCCCGTCTCGGAGGAATACAGCTGCCCTACTTCATCCATCTCAAAAGTCTCAAAGTTCATCCTCTGTTCTATGATCTCCACCGGATCATCACCGCTTCTCGGAACAACGCAAAACAGCTGTCCGATTTCGTTTCCAATGATTCTTTCTTCAGGAATCATCTTTACAAACGGATATTTCTCCGAAAGATCCGGGAAATTTTCTTCGATCCATTCCGGTATCCGGTCTGCATAGGATTCGTCCACTTCTCCAAGAAAGGCCACTCCAAAGTTCTGAAGGGTTCCTTCCATGCTCTGGCGGAAAGCTTCCAGAGATTTCTCTGCTTTCTGTTCTTCTGTTTCTTCTTTCTTTTCCGGTTTTGAAGTAGTCTCCGGTTCTTCCGGCCGTTCCGGTTTCTCTGTAATGGAACTGTCTTTTATTTCCGGTTTTCCGGCCTTGTTGGCTTTGATGGGAACCGGTTCGGCATCCCCATTCTCCGGGAGTTCTCCATCCACCGTTCTTCCATTTACCATGCCGTCTCCGTCTTTCTTGTCAATACATCCGGTAAATATGATCAGCGATGTAATGCAGAGCATTCCTGTAAGAAGGGCTCTGAGCAATATATTTTTATTTTTCACACATGTTTCCCCCTTTATAAAAGATTTCGAGCGCACCTAAGATAGATCGGGAGGGATGAACCCTCCCGATGTACTGCGAACAGATTGCCCATGTGGTAATCTGTTATTCTTTATTGTAACCGTTCAGTACCTTCACAGTTACGATTCAAAATTCATTTAAAATCACCTTTGGTGATGGGATTTTGGTGTATTCATGCCAAAACACCTCGCGGGACAGTGGCTACTGAATAGTTACTCTTTATTTATCAAAGCTTCATAGGTGTGGGACATCAGGAACTGCCCCGGATCATCCTCGGTCATATTTTCCATGATATTCTTTAAGCCTTCTTTTGAAGCATCGTCTCCACGCTCCATGATATATTTCATTGCGATTTCTCTTCCTCTTCTGTCTGCATCCTGATCCGCTACGATATCCAGCATCAGGTTATTAATTTCTGCCTCGTCAAAATAGGTGGCTTCTTTCTTCCAATCTTCATAGCTGGTGCCCATGCTGGAAGCACTTCTGAATGCGCCAACCGTTGTCCAATATGGAATATCTCCGTTGCGTGGCTTCTGTGACAGATAATCTATCGTTATGCGATATGCCCTTTCATTGGTATATCTATGGCTTGGGTAATCATACCACATATAGGTCAGGGAAGTGATGCACGCATCGTGGAACCGAACCAGACTGCTGTCCTTCAGAACTTTCTCCAGCGGATCGATCACCCGGTCATCGTGAAGTCTTCCGGCATACTTATATGCACACGTTCTTACTTCCTCATCCTCATCCCCCATCAGTTTGAGAATGGCATCTACCATGCCGTCAATACCCATAGCCCATTCAGATCCTATAGCAAGGGCTGCCTGTTTCCGGACATTGGCATTCTCGTGCTCGGTCATATTCAAAACGAACTCTGCAACCGCCGGATTGCTCACGGCACCTCCTAGACTTCTTAAAGCGGCAAATAATACTACAGGTTCTGTTTCCTTGGCCAGTACTTCTTCTGCCATCTTTTCTTCCTCACTGCTTGTGCCAAACAGGCCTCCGATCGTGGTGAATGCATAGGCGCGAACGTTGGCATTTTCACTGTGGAGCATGTTATCCCTGATTGTTGTGGTATATGGAATCTTACAGCCATCATCCTTGAGGATTTTGAAAGCCTCATCGGTAATATTTTCTTCTCTGCCATAAAAGTCTTCTGTATAGTTTGTATAAGCATATGTAGAATAGAGTGCCAGTGCTTCGTCTTCTGTGATATTTTTCACGTCTTTGATACGATCTATCAGATCCTGAGCAGACATACTTTCATATTCTTTTTTCGTAACCTGTGCCGGTTCATAATCATCGTCCGAGAAATCTGTTTCGTTCTCGGTATCCGTGTCTTTATCTGATTCTTTGGTTTCTTTGTCCTCCTTTGGTACCGGTGTTTTTGGCGGAGCATCCGTTTCTGCAGAATCGTCTCCGATATCTGTCGTTTCTACTCCTGAAGTTGTGTCTTTATCCTTGTTTCCGTCCTTTCCACAGCCTATAGGCATCGCCAGCATAGCTGCGACCAGCAGCATGCTAATAACTTTTTTCCACATCATAAAGCTTCCTCCCTTCGTTTTTGCAAAACTTTTTCTATGATTGACCTTACCTTCTCTATAATTATATTAAACAATATAAAAACAATTTTCACTATTACTTGTGTTAGTTACCGATATTTGTTTGTCTGTTTCCTGTCAGAAAATGTTTTTACAGTTAATTTCCGCGAATCGTCAGAATACATTATTCAATTACGCATTTCATAAAAGTTCTCTATTTTCTATATTTTTCTATGTTTTTTCAAAAAAGCTGTTGACAACCAGTGTTTTTTCATGTATAGTACATTATGTTGTTGAGATGCAACAAAACTTCATAATAAAGGTTGTGCAGGAATGGCGGAATTGGCAGACGCGCAGGCTTCAGGTGCCTGTGGTAGCAATATCGTGCGGGTTCAAGTCCCGCTTCCTGCACTATTTTTTTGTCTTTGTACAGACTGACTTCTGTTCTATATTTATTTTCTACAATCGTAAAAAGATCGCTGCATTCACATTTTTCTGTAAACACAGCGACCTTTTCTTTCATCTCTTATTATAACTGTTCAATACCCTCACAGTTTCCTTTTATTTTTCAAGCACAAATGCTTCATACGGGCGAATCGTCATCTGTTCTTTGATTTCTCCTTCCGGATAGTTTGCGATCAGATAACTTCCCTTGCGGAATTCCTCCGGAATCTCTACTGCTACTTCTTTTTCACTGAAGTTACATACCACCAACAGTTTTTCCTCTCCCAATGTTCTTGTATACATATAGATTTCTTCGGATTCCGGCAATAACAGATCATAAGTTCCGTATACGATGATCTCTTTTTCTTTTCGCAGTGCGATCAGCTTTCTGTAATAATTAAATACAGATTCCGGATCGTCGACCTGTTTCTTCGCATTGATCTCTTTATAGTTCGGATTGACCATGATCCATGGTTCTACAGTGGAAAATCCTGCATAAGCACTGTCATCCCACTGGAACGGTGTTCTCGCATTGTCGCGGCTCTTACGGCACAGATAACGCATCATTTCTTCCGCGGTAAATACATGCTGCTCTTCTACCAGTTCTCTGTAAGCATTGATGCTGTCCAGATCACGGAACTGATCGATCGATGTGAACGGAACGTTCGTCATGCCAAGTTCTTCTCCCTGATATACATAAGGAGTTCCCTGCATCATGTGAATACAAGTTGCCAGCATCTTTGCAGATACATCATGATATTTTGCGGAATCATCGGCATATCTGGATACCGAACGTGGCTGATCGTGATTTTCCCAGAACAGACTGTTCCAGGCAATATCCTCCAGACCTTTCTGCCATTTGGTCAGAACAGCTTTCATCTCGCACAGATCCATCTTTTTATCGGTCCATTTGTTATCCGCATCAGCATCCACATCCATGTGTTCAAACTGGAATACCATATTCAGCTCTTTTTCATCGCTTCTTGCGTATTTTTTAGCTTCTTCCAGAGTCACACCGGAACACTCGCCTACGGTAATGGTATCCGCATTGTTTAATACTTTTTCACGCATCTCCTGCAGATATTCATGGACATGAGGACCGTTTGCCGGCTCATTAAAGCTTGCGTATCCATTAATTCCCGGCTTTCCATCCGGCAGATCCGGCTGTTTGGAAATCAGACTGATAACATCCATACGGAATCCATCTACTCCTTTTTCCAGCCACCAGTTCATCATGTCAAATACTTCTTCCCGGACTTTTGGATTATCCCAGTTCAGATCCGGCTGTTTTTTCGAAAACAGATGCAGATAATACATATCCGTTTCTTCATCATAATCCCATGCCGGCCCGGAGAAACAGGAGCCCCAGTTATTCGGTTCCTTTCCATCTTTTCCATCTCTCCAGATATAATAGTCACGATATGGATTGTCTTTAGACTTTCTACTCTCTATAAACCATGGATGTTCATCGGAGGTATGGTTGACTACCAGATCCATGACGATTTTAATTCCATGCTCATGTGCTGCTGCCAGCATCCGGTCAAAATCTTCCATGGTTCCGAACTCGGTCATGATCGCACGATAATCGCTGATATCGTATCCATTATCATCATTCGGAGACTGGTATACCGGTGATAACCATACGACATTCACTCCCAGTTTTTCCAGATAATCCATCTTTTCTGTGATACCGTTCAGATCACCGATTCCATCTCCGTTGCTGTCCTTAAAACTTCTCGGATAAATCTGATATACGATACTTTCTTTCCACCATCTTTTTTCCATAGTTTTATCTCTCCCTTTTACATTTATCATTTTGTGTTTTTGCCAAACACCAGATACTCTCATCATAACCGAAAAAAGGGCGAAAAACTTCCGTTTTTCTCCCCTTTTCTATACTATTCTGACTTTTCATGTTCACCGATTCTTCGGATCACTTCCGTTACCAGCACACGAAATTTCGGTGCGGCAAGATCGGCGGCTTCCTGCACCTCTTTGTGGGACAGCGGCTGTGTACTCATGCCGGCTGCCAGATTCGAAATAAAGGAAATTCCCAGGATCTTCATTCCCATATGGTTGGCTGCGACAGCTTCACACGCGGTACTCATTCCCACTGCATCTGCCCCCAGTGTCCGTACCATGCGGATCTCTGCCGGAGACTCATACGCCGGACCGGTAAACTGCAGATACGTTCCTTCCTGAAGATCAATGTTCAACGCTTTGCTGCTCTCCCGGATGATCTTCCGATACTCCCTCCGGTAAATCTCACTCATATCCGGAAAACGCGGTCCCAGATCTTCTCTGTTGGCTCCGATCAGCGGAGACGGTACAAAACTTGAAATCTGATCGGTGATCATCATCAGATCCCCGGCATGGAAGTTCTCATTGACACCACCGGCTGCATTGGTCAGAAACAGGATCTCTGCACCCATTTTCTTCATAAGACGTACCGGAAGTACCACATCCTGCATCGGATAGCCTTCATAATAGTGTACCCGTCCCTGCATCATAACGGTCGGTACACCTTCTACCTTTGCAAATACGAACTGCCCTTTATGTCCGGCTACCGTAGACCGTGGAAATCCTTCGATGCTCTCATATGGAATGGTTTTTTCCACTATTACATGTTCTGCATAATCCCCCAGACCGGATCCGAGGATCAGCGCCAGTTTCGGTACAAATGGGAGCTGATCTTTCACTGCCTCATAACACTGATCCAGTTTTTCTTCACTCTTCATCGCCGTCCTCCTTCTGTGCACAGGCATCCCATACTTCCTGCTCTGCATCCTGTTCCGGCGCTGTTTCTTCCTGGGGGTCTTCGGTTTCTTCTTCAACTTCTGTTTCCGGCTCTTCGCCTTCTTTCTCTTCCTGGTCTTCCGTCTCCTCTACCGGTCCCTGGGTAAACCATTCCTCTTCTTTTTCTTCCTCTTCCCCCGGAAGTTCCGTACCGCAGTACATGCAGAATACGGCATCTTTCGGATTGGAGATTCCACAGGCAGGGCATACATTTTTTCCCTGTTTTGCAGCCATGCTCTCTTTACACTCTGCCAGTTCTTTCTGCAGACCCATCACCACTTCACAGTGACCGGTCAGTTCTTCATCCATGGTATCTCCGTCTACATAGCGCTTATACACAATTTCACCGACATCCGCATATTTTTTCCGAATTTCTCTTTGCAGTGTCCGCACTTTGTTTCGCATCTTCTGTGTCTCAACAAATTCCTCTGTTTTCTTTCCCACAGCTCCTGCGGTCTCTGTGATCGTCTGTTTGATGCTTCCAAATAAATCTTCGTTCATAAGTCATACCTCCTTGCATATTAACCCCATTTGTATCCTTTTTACTGCAACAACAGCGGTTCCTGTCCTCTCAGAAGGATCTTCGGACCACCGATGTGTTCGATATACTCTTCGGTGATGATCACCTCTCCGATGCTGTCATCTTTCGGAATCTCATACATGATATCCAGCATGTATTCTTCCAGAATCGCCCGCAGTGCTCTCGCACCGGTATCTTTTTCCAGTGCTTTTTTTGCGATTGCACGCAGCGCATTTTCTTCAAATTCCAGTTTGACTTCGTCCATCTCCAGTAGTTTTTCATACTGTTTCAGGATTGCATTGCGTGGCTCTTTAAGAATCTTCACCAGCATGTCTTCATCGAGTCCCTGCAATGTGAAAATGATCGGCAGTCTTCCAAGAAATTCCGGTACCATACCGAACATTCTCAGATCCTCCACCGTTACCTTATTCAACAGATTTTTATCATTGTCATATTTATCTTTCAGATCCGCCTGAAAACCAATTGCTGCCTTTTTGTTTAACCGTTCTTTGATGATTTCCTCCAGATCCGGGAATGCACCGCCACAGATAAATAAAATATTGCTGGTATTCACTGTAGTCAGTGGTACCATGGCATTTTTACTGTTCGCTCCCACCGGCACTTCCACATCACTGCCCTCGAGAAGCTTTAACATCCCCTGCTGTACTGCCTCACCACTGACATCTCTCTGGTTCGTATTCTTCTTTTTTGCAATCTTATCGATCTCATCGATAAAGATAATTCCATGCTCTGCCCGCTCCACATCATTGTCTGCTGCCGCAAGTAGTTTGGAAACTACGCTTTCGATATCATCACCGATATAACCTGCTTCCGTCAGCAAAGTCGCATCCGTGATAGCAAGTGGCACATCCAGCAGTTTCGCCAGCGTCTGCACCAGATAAGTCTTACCACTTCCGGTCGGTCCGATCATCAACATATTGGACTTTGCAATCTCTACTTCACCATTTTTCTGCTCTGCGCTGAGTACTCGTTTATAGTGATTGTACACACCAACCGAAATCACCTTTTTCGCATGTTCCTGACCGATCACATATTCATCCAGTTTTTCTTTGATCTTATGTGGCGGCGGAACATCCTTCATGGTAAATTCCTGTTTCTTTTCTTCCGTTTTCTTTTTCTTCTTCACTCTCTGTTTCTCTGATACCTGATTCGGAATACTCGACAGATCCATCATGCTGATATTGGGCATGTGGCTCATCAGCTCCCCGTAATTCATATTGCTGTTATTCATGGTATCAAAACTTTTCTGCATACATTCCGTACAAATATGTATATTCTGAGGAAGCGTGATCATCGGTCCTGTCTTGCTCTCCGGTCTCCGACACAGGAAACAGACTTTTTCGTATTCATCTTCCTTCATATTTTCATCAGAAGCCTCCCGCCCCTGCTTTTCTTTTTCCAGTAAATCCTTGTCTTCTGACATCCGTTTATCCCTTTCTCATCCCACATTTTATGAGACACTGTCCCCGAAACCACCTGTCACTCCTATGTACTTCCGGTTACTTACCCTATATTATAAAACAGAATCTTCTTGCCCTCAAGTAAACTTTTTCTAAACACAGCTTTCAGCCTGTCTCCCCCTATTTTCCTTCTGTTCCCCCCTCTGAATAAGTTCTATCCCTTCATTCCTTTTATTTCCTGCCATTCCCACCATATTTCAACTTTCTCCCACCGTTAACACACAGCGGCAGGGGTTCCCGCCAGGGTCCGGCAACACTTTGTGGGCGTTTAGAGCAAGCTTTAAGATCCAGTCCTTAGAAGAACTTGACAGTGAGCGGCTCTCCGCGAACTGGCATTTAGTTCTTCTTAGGACTTAGCTTAAAGTTGCTCTGCCCACGTTGCCGGACTCTGACGGGAACCCCTGCCGCGTCCGTCTATGATACTACTTATTCACTTACTTACCCTGCTGGGGATCCGCCTGCTTCATCTCACTCTTCTTTCCAAGAGTAACCGAAACCGTCTGCTCCTGATACTCCCCGTTCTGTGCCCGGCTGATCACAACCTCCACAGTCTCTCCTGCCTGATAATACTCCAGTTTTCCAACCAGATCCGAACTACCGGAAACCGTCATACCGTCAAATTTGACAATCACGTCACCTTTCTGGATACCTGCTGTCTGTGCCGGTCCGCCCTCTTCCACAGAATCTACAAAGGCACCCAGTGGGATACCGTAAGTCTGTGCAGAAGTAGAATCTACATTCAGACAAGTCACACCGATATAACCCGCATGATCTTCATCCGCCTTATATCTTGTCTCGCGGTTCATCAGTTCATCCAGGATTGGCTGTGCCACAGATACCGGAATCGCATAACCCATTCCTTCTACTTCGGTGGCTGCCGCTTTCGCAGAGTTGATACCAATCAGTTCTCCCTGCATATTCAGCAGTGCCCCACCGCTGTTGCCGGGATTGATTGCTGCGTCTGTCTGGATCAGTTTCCCGGTTGTCTTTCCGTCTTCGTCGGTTACTTCACGATCCACCGCACTGATCCATCCGGAAGTTACGGACTGTCCATATCCCAGTGCATTACCAATGGCAACTACCTGTTCCCCGATTTCCAGCTCATCGGAATTGCCGATGCTTACTACTTTAATGGATTTCAGAGTATCTTCACTCATATCCGAAATTTTCACAGCGACTACCGCCAGATCGTTGTCGGAATCCGTTCCCTTGACCTGAGCTTCATACACCGCATCATCATCAAAAGCGACCGTAATAGTATCTGCATCAGCTACTACATGATTATTCGTTGCTACCAGGATCTCACTGTCATTCTGTCCTACAATGATACCGGAACCGGAACTCTCACTCGGGTACTGCTGCACGCCGCCAAAGAAATCCTGTACCGTTTTTACAGACGCATTCGTAATAGATACAACAGACGGCATACAACTTTTTGCCACCTGTGCAACGGTGTATTCTCCCGTTGTGCCTGCGCTTACTTCCTCCGTTGCATCACTTCCGCTTCCTGCTGCACTGTTACTGTCCCCGTCAGCATTCTCCTGCTGTGGCAGTTCCGTGGTCGGAAGCTGATACTCTGTTTTCTTCTCATTTTTAATTTCTTTATGCACGATCATACTGGATCCGATGATGATACCGCCTACAACTACACCAAAAAGTACCGCCAGACCAAGCGTTACTATTACTTTTTTTCCTGTTCCGCCCGGTTTTCTGTGGTCCTGTGGTTGATTCGGATCCTGCTGTGGCTGGTAATACGTATAATTTCCATACTTTCTCTGACCGGTCACCGGACCGTTCTGCGTACTCTGTTCCCGGCTCGTCCAGGAATTCCCACTCTGATACGCTCCGCCATTTTGTGTATTCTGGTTATTCTGACTGTTTCCCGCACAGCCCCAGTTACCATTCTGATAGCCCCCGGTCGTCTGTCCGGAAGAACTGCTGTCTTCCATCTCTTTTGTTGTATGATTTCCACCGACCGGCTGTCCCCAGCCTCCGTTATCCTGTGATTCGGCTGCTGTCTCTGTGTAATTTTGTGTATCCGCTGTCCCGCTGACATCCTCCCGGTAATTCTGATTCTCATACGTATTCTGGCTGGCACGTTCCCCGCCGTCCGCTCCGTTCTGGCGTTTCTGATAATCCGGATTTACCCAGTGATAAGAAGCTGCTTCCCGCGAATTCTCCGGCTGTGCACCACTCTGCTGCACCGGCTGTTCCTGTGGCTGTACCGGAGTATCCGTCACATCCGCCGGCTGTTCTTTCTTCTGCTCTTTTCCCAGCACTGCTTCCCACGGATATCTCGGTTTTTCTTCCTCTGTTTTTGCAACCTGCCCGTCACCGTTTGTCGCTGCTTCTTCCGTCGTTTCTGTCACTTCCACCCGCTCCGATACTTCAGGCTCCTGACTTTCTGTCGCCTCCGGCATTGCTTCTGCGGTTTCCCCTGCTTCCGGTTCTTTTACAGCTGTCGCCTCTGTCACTTCAGATTCTTCACCGACCGGCTGCTGATTTTCTTCCTGTTCTGTTCCCGGCATTTTCCATTCATCATTCATCGTTTTTCTCCCTGTCCTTTATATGTCTTCACATTCTTTTTCACGTTTTGTGTATCTGTTTATCATATCCGAAAATTGTGTTAAAACTGTGAACTTTCCCGCTTATTCCCAATATTTCGGATTCATCGTACAGCGAGGGATCACCCACTTTGGAAGCTTCTGATATCTCTTTCCCAGAAGATAGCCCAGATATTTCCAGCCGCTCTGCCATACCAGCTGGATCACCATCCATGGTTTTCCCTGTCTGCAGAGCCATCCGGCGGTTTTTTTCACCAGACGGATCCCCTCTCCTTCCGATCGGATCCCGGCAAAAACTTCCGGATGGTCTGCCTGTGAAACCGCCAGATCAAAGTTCCGGTGAAACTGCTGGATTGCCGAATAATTGTGGGAATGTACCACCTTTGCCTCTGCCGCATAAGCCACTCCATATCCCTTTTGGATCAGTTCTCCTGCAAAGATCATATCTTCATTAAAAATGGCCTTCTGTACAAACCCCCCCCACTGCAGATACAGCGCCCGTCTGTACATTGCGCACACATTGGAACAAAAATACGTCTTGATACCGAGTTCCGGCAGGTCTGCCAGCCATTTCACCCGGCTTTTCTCAGGATAATTAAACTGTCTCGTATACTGTTCCATCAGCCGGCAGTCCTTCCGTGGCAGCTGTCTGGCATAGGCAGCTCCGATTTTTTCATCCTGTTCCATCGCCTCCACCAGTTTTTCAATCAGATGGCAGTCTTCCGGCAATGCATCCTGGGTCATAAACAGCAGATAATCTGCCCGGCTCATCCGCGCCGCCTGATCCCTTGTCTTTCCATGATCGAATTCCTCTCTGGTCAGATGGTGCACTTCCATCGGAATCGTCGTTTTCTCATAAGCTGCTTTCCAGTTTTCCTTTCCTGTATTCATCACGATCAGACGGTGTACCGGCCAGGTCTGTCCTTCCAGTCCGCGCAGCATCTGTTTCCACCCTTCTCCCGGACGATAAGCCGGGATAATCACATCTACCGTTTTCTTTTCCATAATCTGCTCCATTTTCTATATATGTGAAAAGAACTGTCGCACTTTTCACGACAGTTCTTTATTTTCCATTTTTTCTTCTTACTCCGTATCACTCTCACGATAAGCTGCAAGGGAGCCATCTTCCGAATGATCCAGTCTTGACTCTTCTCCAAATCCGCTCTTATCCACAATTCGCTGGCTATATGCCTTCACTTCTTCGGAAGGTGTATAACTGTCTTCCGGATACAGGAATTCATGCAGTTTGATCACATTTGATTCCAATGTGACCGGAAGTACTACATCAATTCCAACCGCATCTTTCACACGCTGTCCATACAGATGATCAAATGGAAAACCAGTTTGATCTTCAATATCATAGGATAACATACTCATTCCCATCTGCAGAATTTCTGCTTTTGAAAAAGATGTATAGATATTTGGAAATACTTTATCTAGAATTTTACTCAATGTAGCGACATCTGCATTTTTCGCTTTCTCTACGATTTTATAGATAACTTCTCTCTGTCTTGCCGCACGACGGAAATCATTTCCTGCTGTATATCTGATTCGTGCATATGCTACTGTCTGCACACCATTCAGATGATGTACGCCTGCTGTTTTTTTAAGTGGCGTATAATCCATACCTGTTACTTTTGATGTTTCCACACAGTAATTATTCAGATGAACCACTTCTTCTTCTTTCAGTTCCACATCAATTCCGCCAAGCAGTTCCACGGCTTCCGCAACTGCCTGAAAATCTACGCTTACAAAATCCGTCACATTCAGATCCAGATTGGTATTGAGCATATTCAGGAACTGTTCGGCGCCACCTTTTGCATATGCAGCATTCGCTCTGTTATACTGACCATTTCCTTCCGAATCTTCGCCAATCCGCAGATATGTATCACGATATACGGAAACCAGTTTCACTTTCTTGGTATCATTGTCGATACTTGCAATAATCATAGTATCACTGTTACCGGATTTTAATTTATTACTGCGATTATCCAGACCAACCAGGCCGATGGTCGTATACCCTTTCATAACTTTATTATTGCTGACGCCGGAATTAACTCCGATCTTACTGAAATCAAGACTCGTAAAATTCATCTTGCCAAGTTTTGCATATATAAAAACCCCTGCAATAAGAATCAGCAGAATAAAAATTTCGATTCCGAAAAGAATTCTTCTTCGTCTTCTTTTCTTTAATAATCTCTTCTGTTTTCTGGTCAACGGCTGTTTTTTAGACATAGGTTTCCCTCCCTCTTTCGTATCCCCTGAGGTTTACTGTTCCAGGGAAGAATCATCATATCCCTGTGTATCATCTGTTACATCTGTCTGACTTTCTTCCTGCGAATCTGCAGAGTTCTCTGCCGGATTCGCAGACTCTGTATCTGATTCATGATAAGCTGCCAGTGAACCATCCTCCGAATGATCCAGTCTGGATTCTTCTCCAAATCCACTGATTTCTATAATTTTCTGACTGTATGTTTTCACCTCATCCGAAGGAACATAACTGTCTTCCGGATACAGAAATTCATGCAGTTTGATTACATTAGATTCCAAAGTAATCGGAAGTACACAGTCAAGCCCGTCCATTGCGTCTTCTACTACCCCTCCATATAAATGATCAAATGGGAAACCTGTCTGATCTTCAATATCATAGGAGAGCATACTCATTCCCATCTGCAAAATCTCCGGTTTCGTCAGCGAGGTTTTGATCAGTGGGAACACTTTATCCAGAACTTTGCTAAGAGTACTGATACTGGAATTCTTTGCCTTTTCTACGATCTTATATATAACCTCTCTCTGTCTTGCCGCACGTCTGAAATCGTTTCCCGCTGTATAACGAATTCGCGCATACGCTACAGTCTGTACTCCGTTCAGATGATGAACTCCGGCAACCTTTTTCAGTGGTGTATAATCCATACCGGTAACTTCTGACGTCTCTACACAATAATTGTTCAGATGTTCAATCTCCTCTTCTTTCAGATCAACATCGATACCGCCAAGCAGTTCCACCGCCTCTGCAACGCCTTTAAAGTCAACCGTTACATAGTCAACAATATTAAGATCAAGATTCTTATTCATCATGGTCATCATTTTTTCCGGACCACCTGTACAGAACGCAGAATTTGCCTTATTGTATACATTTTCGCCATCCGAATTACTTCCAACCCGAAGATACGTATCACGGTATATAGAAACCAGTTTTACCTTTTTGGTATCGTTATTGATACTCGCAATGATCATCGTATCACTGTTGACATCACCATCCAGTTCTCCTTCTCTGCTGTCAAGTCCAACCAGTGCAATACTTGTATAACCTTTCATAACCTGATTTTCTTCCACACTTTGATTAACATCCACATTTTCAAAATTCAGGTCTTCGTAATTCATATTTCCGAGTTTCGCATATACAAACAGTCCGCCCATCAGAACGACCAGAATGATAATTTCCAGCGCAAACACTACTCTGCTCATCGTACTTTTCCGGCGTCTGCGTCGGATTCTTTTCTGTCTGTCCGTCAGGTTTTTCTTTTTCGCCATGTATTTACTCCTTATTCCTTTGTTTTTCTATCTTGCGGACCCTCTTCCTAATATGCGTTCTTGTTAATAAAGCCTTTAAAAAACGTCAGCAAAATAATTTTTACATCCAGTCCGACAGACCAGTTTTCAATATAATACAGATCATAATCTATTCGTTTCCGAATGGATGTATTTCCTCTGTAGCCATTGACCTGCGCCCAGCCGGTAAGACCCGGACGTACCTGATGTTTTACCATATATCTCGGGATCTCTTCCCTGAATTTTTCCACAAAAAACGGCCGTTCCGGTCTCGGTCCCACCAGACTCATATCTCCTTTGAGAATGTTAAACAGCTGTGGCAGCTCATCGATACTCGTCCGTCGCATCAGCTTCCCGATTCCGGTTACCCTTGGATCGTTTTTGACGGTCCATGCTTTCTTTTCACTTTCCTTCGACTGTACTTCCATTGAACGGAACTTATACATCATAAATGTATGATTATGCAGTCCCACCCGCTCCTGTTTGTATATCAGCGGTCCCGGAGAAGTCAGCTTGATCATGATCACAGCAAACAACATTATCGGAGAAAACAGAATAATTGCAACGATCGATCCGAAAATATCCATCAGCCGTTTTACCACCGCATTGAACGTATTGGTCAGCGGCACATAACGGATATTGATGACCGGAAGTCCCAGTAAATCTTCTGTATATGGTTTTGTCGGAATGATATTATTGTAATCAGGAATAAACTTCGTGTGTACTCCTGATTTTTCACACATTGCCACAATTTCCTGCAGCCGGTAATATTCACTCAGTCCCAAAGTGATTGCAATCTCGTCCAGCCTGTTTTCCGGCAGGATCACCATCAGATTTGCGATTCTTCCAAGCACTTTAATTCCGCGGTACATAGTTCCGGCTTCCACATTATCATCAAGGATTCCACGGATCTGATATCCCCACTGTGGATTTTCAAGTATCCGGTCAATATATGCTTCTGCTGCCTTACTGTAACCAACCAACAGGATATGCTTCTGATTCAGACCTCGTTTACGGATATCCCGCAACAGATAACGAATCGTGATACGGACCAATTCTTCCAGGAACATATTTATAAAATAGAAGAAAAACAACATATCACGGGAAAAGTTGATTTCTTTGAGCAACACATAAATGCACCCGATGATCAACAATATTCCCACCGTATTGGCTTTTACAATATTAGAAAATTCCAGTCTGCGTCCCTGCACCCGTTTCGGTGTATACAGATTAAACGCATAATACAGGATCAGATAAACCGGTACGATTCCAACCAGCGCTGTCATATACCATTCAAAAGATAAACTTCTGACCGCATCTACTGAAAAGGGACCCACGAATTTTAATGTCCATGCCAGCAGATAAGAAACAATGATCACAACAGCATCAATCACTACATGCATACGATTAAAGTACTTCTGATTATCTTTAATCAATATTTTTCACCTTTTAGTATTTCTGGTATGTTTTGTATTTACCCTATTACTATAATACGCAATATACAAAACCACAACCAAACATTTTGTTAATTAGCTTACACTTTTCTTACATATTATAGTCAGGATATATTTTCCTGTCAACAAAACTTACGTTCTCCAATGTTTCTCTCATCCAAATCGTTACTGTTCACGCTGCGCGATGCACAGAATTTATGCTAATCGCATAAATTCGCGCGATATGTCTCGGGTTTTCTGTGACCTTCGCTCGCAAAAAACACCTCGCGGGATATTACCAGTGAACAGTAACGTCAAATCTCCGTATCACATTGATCCACAACTGCAATTGAATCTTCCCGTAATTAGGAAGATTTTTCCAAAAAAACGGTACTTTTTTATCTTTTTTACACAGTGAAAAACCATTCTTAATCCCTGCTGCATATTCCCGCCCATATTTCTTTGAAGCAAAGAATATAAGTTTCACAGTGAATCCCAGCACCAGAAAAGGCAGATTCAGTAAAATCTGGAGCAATGGCATATTTTTATAAAGCATATAAACATTATTTCTGGAAGAATATCTGATTTTAAACTGATTATAGCGTGATCCTGAAGTTCCGCTTCCCACGTGATACACCCCTGCCTTCGGCAAATACCAGTTTTCATACCCTGCTATCTGTGCCCGATATCCAAGATCAATATCCTCAAGATACGCAAAATGTTCCTCATCAAATCCTCCCAGCTGCTTTACCAGTTCTGTCCGATAAATAGCAGCTCCGCCACAGGAAGCAAATATTTTCCGCTCTTTTTTGTATTTTTCTTCCGATTTTCCTTTTCCAAGCGCAAACGCCCAGCCAAGGCAGTTATAATAATTTCCGGCATCGTCTATCTTTCCCCGATCATGAAACTGCAGCATCCGAGCAGCTGCAGAAAAAGCATTCTTTTTCCTTTCAATTCCCCGATACAGTTCTAGCAGAAAATCGGGCTCTGCCTCGGTATCATTATTTAACAGTACTACATATGGTGTCTGTGTTGCTTCAATTCCGATATTCACTGCTTTACAAAAACCAGTATTTTCCGCAAGTGCAATTACCCGTACCCATGGATATTTTTCTTCTGTCAGTTCTCTGCTCCCATCTACGGAACCATTGTCCACAAATATCACATCGAATTCAGAAAAAGTCTGTCGTTTCAAACTGTCCAGACAACGTTCTACATACTGTATCCCATTAAAATTAGGAATCACAACAGTTATCTTCTTCATGGTATCTCCTTCCTTACGCACGCAGCGAATAATTCCATTTGCTCAACGTAAGGTTTTTATTATAATAAGGATCTCCCTGCTTTAACAAATCGATCCATCTGGTCCGCATAAATTCTATCTCCTGCTGGAACCGGCGCACTTTGTCTTCACTGTCCTCCGATCCCCTGGATTTGGATTCGTAATGATATAATTCCACCCTCGGATTATAGACCACAAGATATCCTGCTCTTACGCACCGCAGGCAAAGATCCACGTCGTTAAACGCCACTGTCAGTGCTTCTTCAAATCCATCCAGACTTTCAAAAACAGTTCGCTTCATCATCATACACGCGGCAGTCACTGCGCTCAGATCCATCTGCAAAGATGCTTTGTGAAGATACCCACTTCTCGAACGTGGCATATTTAAGAATGCATGACCGGCGATCCCGCCGATTCCGATGATTGTTCCAGCATGCTGGATCGTATCGTCCGGGTAATACAGTTTTGCTCCCACGATACCCACTTCTTTCCGTTGGCAGTTCCCCAGCATTTCTTCTATCCAGTGAGGATTGATCACTTCCACATCATTATTCAAAAACAGCAGATACTCTCCGGAAGCCGATTTTTCTCCGAAATTATTGATGGCTGAATAATTAAATCCGGATTCCCAGATCACAATTTTTACGTTATTCCGTTTTTTCAGTTCTTCATAATATTCCCAGGTTTCTTTCTCCTGGCTGTTATTTTCTATGATGATTACTTCGTAATTGCAATATGTAGTTTTGGAAAATACCGAATCCAGACACTGTTTCAACGTATCTTTCTGATCTTTATTCGGGATCAGGACAGACACCAGCGGGGTTCCCTGCACCGGATATTCCACCTGATAGAAACCAAGATCTTTCGTATGACTCACGGTTCCCTCCACACCCTGTCGTTTCAGATGTGCTTCAATAGCTCTCTTTCCCGCCTCAAACGCATACATCTTGCTTGCCGGATTGTCCGCCGTGGATGCCTGATGCGTCCGCCAGTGATACAGCACCTCCGGGATATGGCAGATCTTCTTCGCAGCCTCCGTACAACGGAAGATGAAATCATAATCCTGTGCCCCGTCATACTCTCTGCGGAACCCGCCCACCTGACGGATCAGACTGGTTCTCACCACGAAGAAATGTGTAATATAATTATTGGATCTTAACAGATCCACATTAAAATCCGGTTTGAAATGTGGCTGAAAATGTTCGCTCAGATCTGTAGTCACTTTATCTTCATCCGAATAAAAAACATCCGGCTCTTCTGAACTCTGATTCAGTGCCTCCACGATCCGGTACAGTGCCTGTGGTGCCAGCAGATCGTCATGGTCAAGCAGACCGGTATATTCTCCGGATGCCATCTCCATCGCTGCGTTCGTATTTTCCGCGATTCCGAGATTTTCTTTCAGATTCTCCACTTTTACTCTGGCATCTTTCGAGGTATATTCCCGGAGTACTTCCGACATCGCTGCATCCTCGGGGCTTGCATTGGCGATACACAGTTCCCAGTTTGTATAGGTCTGCACCTCCAGTGATTCTATCATTTCCCGCAGGAATTTCGCCGGTGTTTTATATGCCGGGACAACCACACTGATCAGTGGCTGTTTTTTCCACTGTTTCCTTCTCTGCCCTTCCAGTTCTTTTTCCGAAGGTTTGTGATTCTCAAACCATGGACCATAAGGCACTTCTTCCGGCTCCATCCGCTCACACAGACGCACCCAGAACTCTTTCGGTCCGTAATGTTTCAGATAGCGGATCCCCTTTTTTATCGTATACGGTTTTATCTTTTTGAGATAACGCATCCAGTTTCCTGAACTCATCGATACTCCTTTCTGTTGCCTCTTATCTGCTTCGTAACTGTCCAGTGTCTTCCCGGTTAACAGTTTGCCCTCTGAATAGCTACCTGTCTTCTATCGTCTCATACTCCGGAAATTCTTTCAGTGCTTTTACCACTTCCGCTGCTTCTTCCAGGGACAGACTGTAGTACATCGGCAAACGACACAGCCGTTCGCTCTCTTTTGTCGTGTAAACATCCTCGCCATGGAACCGTCCAAACTTCTTTCCGGCTGTTGCAGAGTGCAGTGGAACATAATGGAAAACACTCAGGATCCCACGCTCTTTCAGATAAGCCAGAAGCTTTGTACGCACCCTCAGATCTTTTACTTTGATATAATACATGTGGGCATTGTGTGTAGCATACTCCGGAATATATGGGCGTTCCAGCACCCCTTTGTCTTCCAGTTCTTTCAGTTCTTCGTGATAGAAGTTCCAGATGGACAATCTCTTATCATTGATCTTGTCTGCCTCTTCCAGCTGCGCCCACAGATAAGCGGCATTCATATCGCTTGGCAGATAGGACGATCCATAGCCCACCCAGGTATATTTATCAATCTGTCCACGGAAATACTGGCTGCGGTTTGTTCCCTTTTCCCGTAAGATTTCTGCAGGTTCCAGGTATCTGTCATCCTGAAAGAGAATCGCACCGCCCTCTCCCATGGAATAATTCTTTGTCTCATGGAAACTGTAGCAGCCAAAATCACCGATTGTTCCCAGTGCTTTTCCTTTATAAAAAGCATTTACTCCCTGCGCGGCATCTTCCACCACTTTCAGGTTATATTTTTTCGCAATTGCCATGATCTCATCCATTGCACAGCTGACGCCTGCATAATGAACCGGCACGATTGCTTTGGTCTTTTCTGTAATTGCTTCCTCAATTTTTGTCTCATCAATGTTCATGGTATCCGGACGGATGTCCACAAACACGCAGGTGGCTCCCCGTAAAACAAAAGCATCCGCGGTGGATACAAAGGTATACGACGGCATGATCACTTCATCTCCCGGCTGAATATCCGCCAGAAACGCTGCCATCTCCAGTGCATGGGTACAGGAAGTTGTCAGCAATACGTTTTTTGTCTGAAACCTTTCCTTCATCCACTGGGAACATTTTTTGGTAAATGGACCGTCTCCGCAGATCATACCGTTTTTTTCTACGGCTTCTTTAATATACTCTGTTTCTTTTCCCACAAACGGTGGGCGGTTAAAACTGATTCTCACTCTTCTCACTCCTGTTATTGTTTTGCTTTGATACCGGATTGTTCCGTACTTTTGACTCTTGTATCATCTCACATCGTATAAATCAAAATTCCTGCTATGGTCAGCAGGTTTCCCACAAGTTTTCCTTTTGTGATCTTTTCGTTCAGGATCACTCTTGAAAAGATCAGAACAAATACATACGCAGCCGTATCGATCACCGGTCCAAACCGCATATCTACTTTTGTATAACACCAGGTGTTCAGAAGCAATACACCGAAAAAGATCCCGTACGCCACGATCACCCGCCAATTCAGATATTCCAGCAGCGGATTGCTGTATTTTTTATTGGCACTCTGTTTTAAGAGTACCTGGGAGATGGCAGTAAAAAATGTGCCTGCCAGCATCAGTAACATAAACATTCTATTCATAGTGCTGCACCACCCATACGCCGGTGAGAACTACCAGGATACCGATAATATTCCGTACCGACAGATTTTCATGAAAGATCACCACTGCCCAGATCTGCGACCACAACAGGTACACACTCTTGTTGGCATACGCTGTGGACAGGGAAAACTTCTTTATCACCTGCTGCCATGCAATGGCATAGATTCCGCAGTTTCCGATCATCAGTGCCAGGAACACATAAAGCCAGATACTTCCCAGCCCGTGCCGGTTATACTGCACGGATGCCATCTTGGAAAATACGCTGGTCAGGGAAAACAGCAGAATATTCAGGTGAAGCTGTATGTAATTCTTTACTTTTTCCATTGTTTTTTCCTTTTATTCTTTTTGTATATCGTCTTTACGAGCGATACCATATCATCTTATTATACCATTCTTATACTTTCGCTTCAAGAATACTTTTCTATTGCAATTTACACTTACAATCAACTTGGGTCCACTGGCAATTATTGATATGCATTACAGGCAAAAAAGTGCCTCATAACAGGCACTTTTTCTTATTGTTCCATATGTTGTTTTTCTCTTTGTTTGACCTTCCGTAACAGCCAGAACCAGAGTGCGCCGATTTCAATCAGATAACTCACTGCCAGAGAAATACTTCCGCCCTGCATTCCATATTGCTGTATCAGCAAATACGCACCAAAATAGCTGACCGGAAGTATGATCACATTGCATATAACCAGTCCTTTGATTTCTCTTACTACCGTAAGCAGTGCACATAAAAACCACACGATGGCAGTCAGGATCGTACAGCCTATAAGTGGAAGCAGCAGATCTTCATGCGCTGCCACCTCATCCCCGTACAAAAGTTCCAGCCCCCAGTGTCCGAAGATCTTTCCTCCTCCCAGAGCGACAACACTGATCAGCAAAATTGCTGCCATACATTTGCGAAAGGTTTTCCAGAAATCCCGGATATTTCCACTGCTGTACTGTTCGGCAAACAGCGTAATAAACGGGTTAAATACATAGGATGCTCCCATCTGAACGATCATTGTGGGTGCTGCAACTGATCCATAGATACCAAGTGCTGCACCTCCCAGAATTTTTTCCATGACCAGACGCGGGATCGTCGGAATGACCGATGACATAGTCTGGTAACATAACAGCGGAAAGCATTCCGCCATCAGTGTTATATTTTTTTTCTCTTTCAGATGGATCTTTATGGTATCCAGCTTCTTTGTCCGTGGAATATCATAGAAAAAGATCACCAGCCAGGAAACCAGTGCCATAGCAAGAATGGCTGCCAGCAGACTCTGTGTCACTGCCAGTACCGCCACAAATCCCACAAATGAAAGGATTCCTTTCACCATCCAGGACTTTCCGATCCAGTCCATCCGCCATTTTTTCTGACAGATTCCGGCATAGACATCATAGAACGCCTCCGCCATCTTAAACAGACAGTATGCAACGATACACAGACTCGATCCGTAGCTGTATCCGGCAATCAGTGCATAACCTACGCAGACCAGGAATGAAAGGATACAGATGATCAGACGGCTGCTCACATAGATACCGGAGGTGTATTTTTCTTTCATGTCCGATACCTGATAATTGCGGATACCCTGCATAGCGATGCTGTAAAATACATTGTTAACCGACATGGCAAGGGTAAGGATTCCCGCTGTTTCCACTCCGGACAGCCGGACCACCAGTACACTGATCAGCCACTGTGTGATCAGATATACCATACTTCCCGCCGAGTTCCAGATAATACTCTTTTGTATTGATACTTTTTTTTCTTCCATTTTTTCCTTTTTGTTCAGCCTACCAGTTTTGTCAGAAGTTTCAGTCCGTGCACCCGGAGTGCACACACAAAGATCCACGGTCCGATCCTTTGTACCGCCGGAAGCTGGTGAAAATATCCCACTTTTATGTAGGGATTTTTATAGCATCGTGGGAAACAGGTTTCCATGATTTCCTGTACTTCCCGGCACATCCCGTCCTTCACCTCTTTGCGGCATCCTCTTCCCGTATCAAACAACAGACTCGTCATGATCCTGCTGATAAAAAATTCCAGTTTCAGTGGATCCATCGGATGCTCTTTGTCTGTACAGAATGCAATGGCATCCCGCAATTCTCCAAAAGGCAGCTGCCACATCTCCAGTTTCCGGTTTTTGATCGTCGAAGTTGTCGACTGAGGATTCGCACGGTAATAATATTCTCCGTCCTCAATGGTCTGAATGTTGGCGGCAACGGCTTCCAGTTTTAAAATCAGCGGAATGTCCTCACAGATCACACCTTCCCGGAAACGGATCTTCCAGGTGTCAAACAACTGTCTTCGAACCAGACGGTTACAGCAAAGATACGACGGAATCCGAATCCCTTTTTCCTGATAATTGATCTCATACTTCTGAATGATCTCGCCCTGCTCCGTCACCTTGGTATAATTACACATGACCATATCTGACTTCTGCTCTATAGCGGTATCATACATTTTCTTCAGAAAATCTTGTCCTATGTAATCGTCACTGTCCACAAACGCCACGAACTCTCCGGATGCCATCGCCAGTGCATGGTTTCGCGCCGCTGACTGTCCCTGATTTTCCTGATAGATTGCATGAATCTTATCCGGATAATTTTTCTCATATTCTTTCAGTATATCAGCCGAGTGATCTTTACTTCCGTCATCTACCGCAAGGATCTCAATTTTCTCAAGGGACTGCTGTAAGATTGAATCCAGGCATCTGCGAAGATAGCGTTCTGCATTATAGACCGGAACAATCACCGATACTCTGATAGTTTCTTTATTTTCCAAATGTCATTACCTCTTCTCCCGGAAACTGAATCTCTACAGGCATATGATTTACCCTGTCTTTTTCATCCGGAAGTTTCATATAATCTCCGTAGCATCTGGTAAGGATGGCATCATATCCACATGGAATCTTCACGGTGATATCCTCAAACGGCACCTCTACCAGCTGTTCCATCTCTTTTTTCTCAATAATCCATTTTTTTGCGTCTGCTGCAAACGTTGTCATCCGGGAACTTCCTTTCTCCGGTTTCTTCATAAATGCCTGATTGCACTTTTTCCAGACCATCTTGGCAGAAATCCCGCAAAGATGCATTCCCCCATGCAGAATATGCCAGATGGATCGCATCACAAAATCCTTTGCCGGTCCGTACTGACCGATCTGCGGCTCTTTGACTTTATATATACTCAAAATCATCCCCCATCGTACCGCCCGGTTTAGCTGTTTTTCCATCTCTTCTTCATCATCAGAAATCTCATCATACGGAAAGATATCAATATAGAACCCGGTAACGCTTCCCGCCTTTTGCAGACTGTTTTCCACAAAACGAGTGCGATTCATGCGTAGTTTTGCAAAATACAGATGATATTCCGGATCCGTATCCACAGTCTGAAGAAAATACTCTTCCCCGCATTCTTTCTGTGCAATCTGAAGGAATCTCTCATAGTCTTCTCTCGGCATTCCCACATCAATATCATCGTCCCAGGGAATAAATCCTTTATGCCGCACCGTTCCGAGAAGTGTCCCGAACGCCACAAAATAACGCAGATGGTATTTTTCGCAGATTTCGATATATTTGCATAAAATCTGTTTTTCCACATCCTTGATTCGATTCAATATTTCCGTATCGTATTCTCTGTACTGCAAAACTGTTCCTCCCCACTTTTTTCTGCGTTGATCTTGCACCATTATATCTGTTGTAAAATCCATTGTCAAGGCGAGCCGTTTCCCCGGAAAACCTTGAAATAAAGGATTGAAAATGATATGATGAAGCACAGAACACAACCCTTTAAGAAAGGAAATACAAGATACTATGAGTTTATATTCTGTTGTTGTTCCGGTATATAATTCGGAACATACCTTAACGGAACTTTATACACGTCTCGAGAAAGTCTTCCGTGAAACCGTGCAGGAACCCTTTGAACTGATCCTTGTGGATGATGGTTCCAAAGACCGATCCTACCAGATCATGGAAGAACTTCGACAGAAAGATCCCCGTGTGAAGATCATCCAGATGGCTAGAAACTTCGGACAGCATCCGGCTCTTCTGTGTGGATTCTCTCATGCGGAGGGAGATTTCATCATTACCATGGATGATGATCTTCAGCATCCCCCGGAAGAGATCCCGAAGCTGATCAACACCATCAGAGAGCGGGACGATGTGGATGTCATCATCGCCAGCTATGAAGGCAGAAAGCACGGACCGATCCGCCGTCTCGGAACCAAAGTTTCTGTCTGGGCCACCTCCAAAATGCTTGGAAAAGACCCGAATCTGCAGATCACCAGTTTTCGTCTGATCCGCCGTTTCCTCGTGGAAGCCATGTTGCAGACAAACACCTATCTTCCGCAGATCGGCAATCTTCTGGTGTTAAGTTCCAACCGTATCATCAATGTACCGGTGCATCATGATGCAAGAGCCTACGGAAAAAGCGGTTATTCTTTCCGCCGTCTGGTCAGAGACCTGCTTTACGATATCACTTCCCACTCAGCATTCCCGCTGCTTTTAGTACGTGATCTCGGCATCTGCAGTTTTCTGGTCAGTGTGGCACTTGGAATCTTTTTCCTGATCCGCTATTTCCTCTACGGTATTTCCGTGGAAGGCTGGACTTCCCTGATGCTCGTACTGCTGGCATTTTTCGGTATCACCCTGCTTTCCATTGGAATCATGGGGATTTATCTGATGAATATTCTGAACGAATCCAAGAAAATGCCGCATTATGTCATCCGTAGAAAAGATGTCTGACAGGAGGATTGTATGAAACAGGAAATTGGAGGATATCTGGAACTGGAAGTTTTCCACGGGAAAGAATACTATCCTGATCTTGTAAAAGTGAATCTTGGGCGTACAGCCCTCTGCTGGCTGCTGGAATCCCGGAAGATTGAAACGCTCTATCTTCCGTTTTTCCTTTGTGACTCCGTAATTGATACCTGCTTGAGGCAGGGAATCCACGTGAACTTCTATTCGCTGAATGAGGATCTTACGCCGGCTCTTTCTCCCGACCTTTCCCTTCATCCAGGAGAATACCTCTATCTGGTCAATTATTACGGGCAGCTGACGGATGAAAAGATTCTTTATTATAAAAAATACTATAAAAATATTATCGTGGATCACACCCACGCCTTTTTTCAACATCCGCTTCCCGGCGTGGATACTCTGTATTCCTGTCGCAAATTTTTCGGGCTGAGTGACGGTGCCTATCTTTCCACAGATGCCACGCTCACTGCCGGAAAGGAGCAGGATGTCTCTGCGGAACGTATGGGACATATTCTCGGCCGTTTCGAAAAAGATGCCGGAACGTATTATCAGAAAATGTTAGACAACGCTGCGACCTATCATCATATGAAGATTCTCACTATGTCCCGCCTGACACAGAATCTATTAAAAGCCATCGACTACGAACAGATCCTTCAGAAACGGAATGAAAATTACAGACTTCTGAAAGAACTGCTTCCCTCCGATTCACCTTTTACCCGCGTGACACCGGACGGACCCTTCGCCTATCCTTATTATCATAAAAACGGAATTGCACTGCGAAAAGCCCTGGCGAAAGAAAAAATCTTTGTTCCAACCAACTGGTCCAACGTGATCCGGGACTGTGCACCCGAATCTTACGAATATCAGTGGGCGGCAGACATTCTCCCGCTCCCCTGCGACCAGCGTTACGGAAACGAAGAGATGCAGCGGATCGCAGACGTGATCCATGCACTGGAACCTTAGAGCGTGTCTGAAAAATCATTTCCGCAATCTGCAAACCCCAGTTTGCGAAAAGCCTTTTTCAGACACGCTCTAGAAGAAAGGATTATTATGAATAAACGTTTACTGATTCTCGGAACCCTCGGGGAATTTGAACAGCTGGTGCAGAAAGCCAGAGCCCGGGGCATCTATACCATCGTTTGTGACGGATACCCGGACGGTCCGGCACGTGCCTTTGCAGACGAATCTTATGTGATCCCGGTTACCGATACGGACCGGATCGCCGCCCTTTGTAAAGAAAAACAGGTGGACGGAATCCTCACCTCGTTTTCCGATCTTCTGCTGGAATGTATGGTGAAGATTTCCGCAAAAGCAGGTCTTCCCTGCTATCTAAACCCGGAACAGCTTCCCTGGTATCGTGACAAATCCGCCACCCGGGGACTGCTCGAAGAACTCGGTCTTCCCTCCCCTGGTTTTTCGAAAATTCCCACTTCCGGATTGGCTCCGGAGCTGATCGCTCACCTGCATTTTCCTCTGGTGACAAAACCACTGGATAAATATGGCTCCCGCGGCATCTATGTGGTACACAATCTTGAAGAACTGAAACAGGCAATCACTGAAACCGCTTCTTTCACCGATCTTCCTGAGATTCTCGTAGAAGAATATAACGACGGTTACGAATTCAATATGATGACCTGGGTACATAAAGGAAAAGTCCATGTGATCAGCATCGCAGATCGCGAAAAGACGGACATCGGACCGGGTGAGATCCCGATCAGCACCCGAAATGTCTATCCATCCTGCCTGTATGAACAGGTGGTTGCTCCGGCAACCGATCTTTTACAGTGCTACGCCGACAAAACCGGGCAGAAAGAGGGGGCGTTATCCATGCAGTTTTTCTGGAAACCGGAAAACGGCATCCAGGTCTGTGAGATCGCAGCCCGATTCTTCGGCTATGAGCACGAACTGACCGATATGGTATACGGGTTCTCCATCGAGGATCTGCTGTTAAATTACCTGTATGATGTTCCCGCACTGGAACAGATGCTGGATCAGCACGATCCACGAAAACCGATTTGCCACGGAGCTGTCCTGTATTTTCAGGGACGCCTGTTACAGATTCGTGATCTTTCCATTCCGCAGAAACTGGCATCTCATCCTGCAGTAGAAAAGCCATGGATTTTTTATCACGAAGGAGAATCTGTCATTGCCCACGGACCGAATCCTTATGTGGCACTGTACTATATCTCCTGTCCGTCCAGAAAAAAACTGGATCAGGTTACCGATGAATTTTTCACTTCTATGACCATCCCGTCTTTGGATGGAAAAGAAGTCCTTTATCGTAACCAGATGCCTGACTATCCAAAAACAAAATAAGCACAAAAAATGAGCTTATACAGAAATTATTTTCCTGTATAAGCTCATTTTTTATAGTTATTCTTAATAAGCCGCCCGATATACCAGCACATACGTCAGCAATGCAGAAATTGCTGCTGTCCCCTGTCCGATTCTGCAGATCCATATGCTTATTTTTTCATTTCTGATCAGTTTTTCACTCCAGTTTTCATATCCCAGTGTCACAAAATAGAAAAATGGAAGCGCCATCGGCATGATATAGCGTCCCTGCGCCTGAAAATCACTTGCATAAGCATAATACACCAGCAATCCAACCGGTATCACCATAGCTCCCACCATGCAGATATGCATCCAGTTTCTCATATTCCACCGTCTGTTTTTTCTCCATATCTCAGTGATAAGAATTCCATCTGCATCGGCTTTTTTCTCTTTTTTTACAAATTCCGTGGTCAGACAAAATTCCCGACGCAGTCTCCAGCTGTTTCCGAGAATTCCCACTGCAAACACGATCAGATATACTTTACTCCACAGATATGGCATAAAAATATCAAGATGTCCGAACGTTCCCACAAAGCTTACCAGTACCGTAACCAGCCAGTTATGCTGCCATTCTCCAGGTACCCACCATATCATATCCAGAACACTCATTCCCATATTCACCGGAAGCACCCGATTGGAGGGTTTTAACTCATCGATCGCGTATTTTTCCGCATAGATGGAAGAGGTTTTCATTCCCAGAAAATCTCCGTCATACAGGATTCCGCTCCGGATAAACCACCATCCGACCACAAGAAAGACGATTCCCAGCATCAGGCAGCCTTTCTTCAGCAGCTGCTGCCAGTCCCATTTCTGCTCTCCACACTTCATCATACAGCCTGCAAAAAATACGGCGCTCATCAGAAGATATCCATATGCGTTGTAATAAGACAACATACACAATCCCATGGCAATTCCCATCTGTACACAGACTTTCAGGGTCCAGCCTTCCTTACACGCCCTGCACCAGCAGTACAGGATCCAGGCTGTCGTAAAAAGTGCCAGTCCATCCGTATTGATATAAGAAAACAGAAAACAGGTTCCCGGAAGAAAGCACACCAGAACTGCAAACAGCCTTCCTGTCTCTTTTTTCCGAAATAACAGTTCTCCTATCTTCCAGGTAAACCATGCCATTCCGCATCCCAAAAGGACATTCACCATACGCGCCGCAATCACCGTAGCCCGAAAACTGTCCGTAAATACCTGCACAACCTTTGCAAATACTGCTCCTGCCATATAAGGAAGAATTGGATTAAACGCATAGGAGATGCCCCAGTTGGCATTCCGTATCTCCGGATCCCGTCCATCCGGCAAGGTTCCATGCTTTACAATAAATTCGACGATCTGGTAGCGCATACTTTCATCCGGTGAGGCATCGAACGGTGCCGCCAGCGCCCAGGAAAGATAAAATACCAAAACCAGAAGTACAAAAATCCATATTGCATATTCTTTTTTCACTGTTTTTACTGTTTTTTTCATTCCATCACCCTTTATGCCTGAAAATAACCAGTTTGCTTGCCACATAATTCAAGATGATTACAAGTACATTTGCCGCGCATTTAATCAGTACGTCATTGAATCCGCACAGATCAGCAAAAATAAACATACATGCCCAGTCCAGTATTCCCGTAGCCAGACGACAGGAGAAAAACGAAACTATCTCTTTCCCTATTTCTTCCCTTGTACTGGCTTCGCTGTGAAATACCCATTTTCTGTTAGTAAGATATGCAAACAGAACTGATAAAATCCATGCAAGTACAGTACTCACCATAACCGATAAGCCAAACGGATGCGCAAAGATCCAATAGCTCACAATATTAACAAGCGTTGTCAGAACGCCGAAGACACCGTACGGAATAATGTCTTTGTACTTGTCCCATAGCTTTTCTATATTCATCTTTTCCACCTTTCTTTTTAAAAAAGCAGGTACATTTCCACCATGCACCCGCTTTTTTGGTTGTTTATAATCGTTTCAGTGAAAAATCCTGGCTGTCCAGGGTCAGGTTTGGATTATAGAACGGATCGCCGTTCTTCAGGATATCGGGCCAGCGTTTCTCAAACGTAGCAATCTCCTGATTGAATCTTGCCACTTTCTCCGGAGTATCTTCCAGTCCTCGGGATTTGGATTCGTAATGATACAGTTCCGCATATGGATTGTACACGATCAGATATCCTGCCTGTCGAAGTTTCATACAGAAATCAATATCGTTAAATGCCACCTGCAGTTCTTCACTCAAACCACCGACTTTCTCAAACGCTTCCCGTTTTACCATCATACAAGCCGCAGTCACCGCACTGTAATCCTGTGCACAGATGATCCGGTGGCAGTACCCGGTAAATCCACGCTTCTGCTGTACAAAACAGTGTCCGGCGATTCCACCGAAACCGATGACCACGCCGGCATGCTGGATCGTATCATCTTCGTAATACAGTCTCGCACCCACAGCACCCACATCTTCTCTGGTACAGTAACCAAGCAGTTCCTCCAAACAATCGTCGTTGATGATCTCGGTATCGTTGTTTAGCAGCAGGAAATACTCTCCTTTGGCATACTGCACACCGAAATTATTGATGGCAGAATAATTAAAGTGGCCTTTATAATACACCACATGCACTTTCGGATTAACCGCTTCAAGCTGCTCATAATATGCAAAAGTTTCTTTTTCTTCGCTGTTGTTCTCCACGATAATATATTCATAATTGGTGTATGTGGATTTTGCTTCGATCGAATCGATACATCGTTTCAGATCATCGATATGATCTTTATTCGGAATAATGATCGAGATCAGTGGGTCATAATCCCGCAGGAATTTTGTCCGGTAGAGTCCCAGGAACTCTCCCTTGCTCACTTCCACTTTTACACCAATCCGGTCATAATGCGCCTGCACCGCCCGCTGTCCCGCATCAAATGCATACAGCTTGCTCTCCGGATTCTCCGATGTGGAATCTTCATGGCATCGCCAGTGATACAGGATCTTCGGAATATGATGGATCTTTTCCGCTCCCGCATGTTCCACACAACGGAAGATAAAGTCATAATCCTGCGCTCCGTCAAACTCTCTGCGTAACATTCCGACCTCATCAATCAACGTTTTCTTCGCCACAAACAAATGGCAGATATAATTGACCGTACACAGCAGATCCACGTTATAATCCGGTTTGAAATGTGGCTGGAAGAACTTGTGTCCGTCCATCGTCATCTTATCTTCATCCGAATATAGAACCTCTGTTTCCGGTTTCTCATTCAGTACTTTCACACACTCATACAGGGCATGTGCCGTCAGTTCGTCATCATGATCCGCAAATACCACAAACTCACCCGTTGCCGCCTCGATCGCAGCATTCGTATTTTCTGATATCTGTAACTTTTCCTGATGATCGATGACTTTGATTCTGCTCTCTTCCTTCTGTAACTGTTTTAACAGTTCCCGAATCGGAGAATCCGCACCGCTTCCGTCAGACAGGCAGAGTTCCCATTTGCCATAAGTCTGCGCCTGCAGAGATTCCACCAGCGCACGGAGATATTTTTCCGGTGTTTTATAAAGCGGTACAACCACACTGAAGGTCGGTTCCCAGGAAAAATGTTCTTTTCGCTGGTGTTCCAGTTCTGCTTTACTTGGCAGATGTTTCGGAAGCCATTTTTGATAGATCACAGCGGCTTTATTTTTATTTTTCACTTTTCCGACCACTTTTTGGGCAAGTGCTGCCGGACCGTGCAGTTTCAGATAACGGCTGCCCTTTTTGCAGTATTCATTCATCTTTTCTGCGGCAAGCTGTACCGGCTGCAGGTGAATCTGTCTTCTCACCCGTATCGAACCTGCCTCAAAAACAATATAAAATTCTTTCAGCTGCTGGTAGTGCAGTTCAAAAAAGAACCCACATTTTTCTCCTACCTCTGCCTCCGGATACTGGTTCTGTACATCGACACGTTTCAGGTGCTGGATCTCACATGGAATTCTGTTTCCGCGGGAATTCTCCAGATAAACTTTTAGCGGTTTCGTATAAGCTGCCCAGCCACGCACCCGGCAGATGCCGAGTTTCCGGTCCACTTCGGAACTCTCAATGAAATACTGAGGCATACCCTGTCTTCTGATCAGCTGTTTTACCGGAATTGAAAACCAGACCTCTTTTTTCCCGTTCTCTTTCGCATAAACCACTAACTTTTTATACTGTTCCAGCTTATCTGGAAGTACAATCTCCATCTGAACACGGATCGCATCCACCAGATCCAGATCCTGAAATCGTTCCAGGGCACTGATGCGCTCCTGCTGCTTCAGATTTACCTCCAGTGATTTCCCGTCCAGTTCCGCTGCCGCGGTATGTTCCTTTGGCCAGGTGCCCTGCAGATGATAGATTTTCTCATCTGAAAGATCAAATCTTTCTTTTTCTACTACGAATACTTCTCGCTGCATAGTAATTCCTCTCTTGCATCTTTTCCTGTATTCTGAGTTACATACTGACACATCACTTTTTTATGGGCTTTTTCACCCATCTGTACTCTGGCTGTCTTCTCCTCGATCAGCGTTGTGAGCGCTTTTTTCCACTCCTCCTTGTCACTGCAAAGCCAGCCATCCACACCATTTTCGATCACGCCTTCCATCTCCCGGTTTCTGCTCATCACTGATGGCACTTTCACCAGTGCGGCTTCCATCCATTTGTTTTCGGACTTACTACAATGGAAGATACTGTCCTCCAGCGGCATCAGATTGATATCGATACCTGCCATAACAGAAGGTAACTGTTTCCAGTCCATAAACGGAAGTTTTTCCACCTTATTTCCGAATTTTTCCATTTTTCTGTCAGAGAGTACACCAACCAGCTTCAGCCGTACCTCCGGATGTTCCTTCATCACTTCCAGAATTGCTTCTTCCGCCACCTCAAAGTCCTGATCATGAGTTTTCGATCCGCTGAAGTAACCGATGGAAATATGCTCCGGGTCTTTTTCCACCTGCTCTACTGCGTCATGGGACAGAATCTGCATCTCCATGCTTGCACAATTCCGGTTGATTACCACTGGTTTTCCCGGAAATTCTCTTCGGATCTCTCCCGCCAGTGTATCAGTAGAGGTAAAATAGCCATCACACAGTTCCATACAGGAATGAATCTGTTCCGTCGTCTTTTTAAAATCTTTATACTCACTTCCTGTCAGAAAATGCAGATAAGAGATTCTTTCGTAATCAAAGATCAGATCGTCAATGTCATAATATACGTTTAATCCGGTTTTTTTCGCCTGCTCCACTACCTTGCACACCACATCTTCCCGGCTGCAACGGTAACATACAACTGCCCGGTACGCATCCCAGTCCAGATCTTCGACCTCATCCACCTGATAAAAATCCGATCCGTAACCCTGATAATGCAGCTGTTCCCTGAAATGTTCTACCCGATAACGGGAAGCAAACGAAATTTCCTCACCCACAAACAGAATCTTCTTTTCGCATACAGGCATATTCTGACACTTCAGTGTCTGTTCTGCAAACTCCTGTAATTCTTTCAGTGCTGCCTTTGCATCTGTTCCTTTCAGAACCAGACCTTTTTCGTAATGTTTTACCCGCTCCACCGGCGCACCAATCGGGAATACAGCAACCGGCATATGCATGGACATAATCTCTGAAGTTGTATACGAGAAGGTCTCCGGCCAGATGGATGGGATAAAGAACAGGTCAATATCTTCTTCCATCGTCAGTCTCGGAAGTTCATCTCTGGTATATCTTCCCGTACAGGAGAATACCGGACTGTCGATTTCTTCATCCGACACCCCGATCAGTTTCATTCGGATGTTCAGGTTCTGCATCTCGATCTCTTTTATCATCTCCTTGACAACATCCAGACCTTTTTTATAACACAGCACGCCGAGCAGACCAATGTTCAGTGTCCTGGTCGTCTTCACCTTCTTATCCAGTGCCGTCACATAATGCGGTTTGTGTGGCAGCACATGTAACTGATACAGATAAGGATAGGTCTTTTTAAATATCTGTGCCGTATCATCAGAGAATGCCAGAATCTCATCACACCGGGATAAAAACTCCCTCCAGTGTGTTCTCCATGCGGTTCCGGACTCATAGTCCAGACATGCATTGCTTCGGTTTGCCGGGATACACTGGTTACAAATCTGTGCATCCGCGCCATGACAGTATTTCCCCTGAGCATCCATCAGATTTACCGCCGGACACATGAAGAAAAAGTCATGAAGCAACATCTTCAGATGTGCCTGATGTTTTTCTTTCAGTTCAAGAATCTGATCCAGAACCTGATAGATTTTCTGATAAGTTACCAGTTCGTTGATCCAGATTTCATCCACTCTCGGAATCTCATCAAGGATCATCTCCAGATCTTTAGCAAAATACTGAACCTTATATTTTTTGTATTCATATTCCAGATAATAGCGCATATTATCGATGTCAAACCGGACAGTCAGGAAACGTTTTCCTTCTTTCAGTGCCAGTTTACGTTTCTCAATCAGATATTCCGTGGCACCACCGCCGAGGTTATGATCAAAGGCAACAATCGTCGGTACATCCAGCAACTGATTTAACAGCTGTGTTTCCACATACAGTCGGATCGTTCTTGCCGGATCTCTCCGACAGAAAGCTGCCGTATCGCTGTTATAATTCGGATGTTTCTTCGCCAGTCTCTCCAGATGGCTCTTTAGCAGCCGTAATTTTTCTTCGGAAGAAAAACTTCCGCCATGTTTGTGATAAACAAACAGATTCTCCACCTGTACATTGGTATAACCTGCCTGGATCGCCCGCTGACACCAGTCATTTTCTTCTCCGTATCCTTTGTCAAAGTTCTCCTCATCCAGAAGACCTACTTCTCTGATTGCTTCCAGATTCATACCCATACAGAAACCGATACCTGTCGGCATGGTCGCATACTGCGGACGGATCTGGCGAAAAGCATCATCGATCTGCCATAATGGCATACCTTCAAAAATGACATTATCCTCACAAAAATTAGGAAAGCTGCAGATGGTTCCGCAGGTCGTAAACGGTGTGGAGGATGCTACTTTTTCTTTTGTAAAGATCGGCCACATCAGTCTCTCCAGCCATCCCTCCGGCACTTCCACATCGGTATTGACCAGTGCTACATGATGCTCTGCAATTGCAAGGGCACGGTTTACAGACGGGAGGAATCCCATATTTTTCTCATTTCGAAGCAGAACCGTTCCCTCATGTTCTGCCACGTATCGCTCCAGATATTCCCGTACTGCCGGATCCGGACTCTGATCGTCCACTAGAATCAGACGGTATTTCATCTTTGTCTTTTCAATCCCCGCAAACAGCTTGTCAAAATACTGTAAGCCATTATAAATCGGGATAATAATATCTATCACTTCATCCGAAGGAATCTTCGCATCAAATACCGGCGTTTCTTCCAGATAACGTTCTTTAAAATATCGAATATTGCCGATGCTCTCCTGTCCCTCCAGGGTATACACCTGTATCTCATTACACCCCGGATCTGCAGGGATCTTGCATAACGGATATGCTTTTTCTCCGTCTACGGTGTCGTAAACAACTGCCACTTCCGTTTCCACTGGTGAATGCACCACCAGCACACAGGAAAATCCACAGGATTCTGCCTCCGGAATCTGTAAAACAGCTGCCACATCGCTCCGATATACTACAGTAATCGGTTCTTCCGCCACCACTTCCCCGTTCTGTAAAAAAGCAAGATGCGTGTTCTCCATGGCGTACGCACGGTCAAATGCCCAGCCGATAATCTGCAGCACATTATTTTCATAGCTGAAGCTGTCGATACTTCCCACACAGCTCGATACCGGCTGTTCTGTCTGTTGATTTTCTGTAACCAGTGGGGCCACAGGACGTCCAAGCATCTTCTTCACCAGACGTTTTGTTCTCTGTTTCGGTCGATGCTGAAATTCCATGGCTGCCCGAAGTTCTTCCTGCCTTCTCTCTTCTTCGGCTTTTTTCGCTGCTATCCGTTCTTCTTTTTGTATCTGCTGCTGAAGTTTTCTTTCTTCTTCCCGACGTACCGCTTCTTTTCGATCCTCTTCCAGTTGGATTTCTTCTGCGATCTCTTTCTGCGACAGAAAACGAATTTGACCGGAAATTGTAATTTTCTTCAATTCTGACGGATCCGTCACATGGATAAAATATCCGCCTGCCAGATTCAGGAACACTACCGCATCCGCCGCCTTGTCGATCCGCATACCAAACGGAATTAACTCCCCATGGCATCCGCAGTCAAGTACTTCCACTTTCACCTCACAGAATGTATCACTTAACAGATTCCAGCGGATTCCGCAGATATTTTCTACTTTCTGCAGATCAAACGTAACCTGAAATCTTCCCCGATCCAATTCCACCGCCGTCTCAATACTGTTCTCTTCCGACAGTCCAGAACCTGTATCATAATACAGTTTGCTGCGAAATCGCTTTTTCTCCTGACATGCGCGCACAGTTTCTGACAAATCCACCGGAATTCTCTCTTTCCGGTATACATCCAGCGAATCGCTGCCAACATATTCATAAGTAAAATGCATTGTCCATGCCATGAAAATTTCGCTGTCCGATGGTTCTATACCGAATTCGTGATTCATATCGTCCTGTGTATACAGCGCGCCCAGTTTCGGGATTCGGTAATACAGTTCATGGATCATTCTCCACATGATAAAGGCAACCGGAACTGGAAAGTCAAAAGTCCATTCATAGTCAATGATTTCATAATCATCTCCGAACTCAAAGATATTCGCACAGATCAGATCAATGTTTGCCGGACTTACGCATTCATAATATTCCTTGCCCGGATGTTCTCCAAACACTTCCTTAAAAACTTTCGTCTGGTACTCCGGTTCTTTTTTCCGCTGTGCGAACACATGCTCATATACATGTTTCAGGGTTCTCAGAATCTCATCTGTCTGTTCTTTCTCCACAAGATCACGAATTCTGTCTTCAAGTGTTTTCCCGCTCAATACCGGATACACGATTCCCCCATTCTCATATCTGCACGGAAGATTACGAAATCCTTTTCCTGGTTTCTGCGCTCCTGTTTTTTTCAGTCCTGCTATAAAGTTTTCTGCCTCCGGGCACAGTGGTTTTTTCTCTGCCCACACACTTTCCTCTTTCCGCACCAACTGGGTCAGGGTTCGAAACTCTTTCCTGCGGCCCTGATTCAGTTTTACATATAGAATTTCTTCTTTTTCTTCAAGTTCCTGTTTTCCTGCAACCAGAAGAAAAGAATTCACAAAACGGTCCGCGATCTGTTCTTTTTTCATTGCCTCGATACCGGCGCTTTCTGAAAACAGATCCACGGTTTTGTCCGTGTAGATCGGATAATTTTTCCCATAATGATTGGTGGTCAGTGACGCATCCGTAAAGATCTCCGTTGGAAATTTATAATCCGGATACGGGTAATAAAATTTTTGAAAAGGAAATCCGCTTTTTTTCACAAGTTCCTGCAATTCTGTTTTGGAAAATGTTCTGACACTGTGATTTTCCGGATAACCATTGATTCCAAAGAAGGGAATGTCCGTATGATCTTCCGGGGCCCCGGCAAAATACTTCATTCCCAGCTTATTCTCAATTGCGATCAGCAATTTTCCTGTATTTTTCAAGTAAGAACCCATTTTCCCTAAAAATGTCTCATACGGTGTATCGCCCTCTGTAAAGCTCATGGCATATTCCAGTACTCCATTGACTACCACATAGTCATACTGCTGCCCCAGATCCATGTCATTGAGGTTTCCCACCATGATGGTCAGATTATCTTTTTTCTCATTGCGGTAATAATTGATCTGTGCTCTTCTTTTCGAGAGTTCCACAGATGTAACCTGACCTGCTTTTTCACAGAGCGTACCTGTGATTGCACCACAGCCCGCACCGATCTCCAGAACACTGTCCGATTTTTTGATCGGATACCAGTTCAGTATATTTGCTCGCAGATCTGAGAAGTGATAGATCACAGGAAAAGAAACCTGCTCACTGGAAAGCTCCTCACAGGTTACTCCTTCTTTTGCCATCTTAAGCATCTGTTCTTCAATATCTCCATCTGAATACAGATCTTTTTGCGTATAATACTCTAAGTTCAGTATTGCCATTCTTTTCCTCCTCAGTTACTTTAACGTGACCTTTGAGAACAGATCAAAATATCCGACAGCTTTCTTATCCGTAATGACTGTCAGATTACATACATCATACAACCGGTGGAATACGGTAAAATCGCCATCCCGGTAACCGGTACATCCCAGACACAACATATATTCTCCGGCCTCTAACGGCATCTTCTGTGTAAAGGTGATCCGTCTGGTTTCTCCCGCCTTCTGTGTACCTACCGGTGTATTCTCATACATCGTATTGGTTCCGGTGATCTCCGTTCCTTTCAGATCTTTGATCGTGAAAGCAAAAATCGGTTCCTGGATCGTTTCATGAAAATGAATCTTCATATCCACGGAAAATTCTTCTCCCTTTTCAATCACATTCGTAACCATTCCGGACTTATCACGAATTGCAAAGTCCTGAATTTCTGCTAATTTACTTCCATATTCCAGTACTTTTGGATTCAGATTTAACTGATCTTTCGTACTCTTTTCTTCTTGTACCTCTGGCGTTTCTTCCTGCGTAGTGTTCTGTTCCCCTGGTTCATCATACTGGTTCACCAGAACACGACGATACAGATTGACCATCTCTTTCGCATCGCCTTCTGCCAGTTTTTCTCCTTTGTTTAACAGAACAACCCGGTCACAATATTTCCCGATGCTGCTCAGGTCATGACTTACAAAAAGAATGGTTTTTCCCATCTCTTTAAATTCTTCAAACTTCCGGTAACATTTCGCCTGAAAAAAGACATCTCCTACGGAAAGTGCTTCATCTACGATCAGAATTTCCGGTTCGATATTAATAGCTACCGCAAAAGCCAATCGCACAAACATACCACTGGAATACGTTTTTACCGGTTGGTGTATAAAATCTCCGATATCTGCAAAATCCAGGATATCCTGCAGTTTTGCATCGATCTCTTCTTTGCTGAATCCGATCATCTGACCGTTCAGATACACGTTTTCGATACCGGAATACTCTCCGTTGAATCCGGCTCCCAGTTCCAGCAACGCGGAGATTCTTCCATCCACCACCACTTCTCCCTGTGTGGGATTCAGTACGCCGGTGATAATTTTTAAAATCGTGGATTTACCGGAACCATTCGTTCCGATAATTCCCACGGTCTCCCCCTTTTTCACCTGAAAACTTACGTTGTTCAAAGCATAATGTTCTTTATATCTTTTTTTTCTTGTCAATCCGAGGGATTCTTTTAACCGATCCATCGGATTCTCGTACAGTTTATACATCTTACTGATGTTATTCACTGAAATTGCAATCTCTGACATCTGTAAACCTCTCTTTGATTTCTCTTAAAGTACATCTGCAAAATGTGGTTTCAGTCTCTTAAAGATCCAGGAACCAAGTGCAAACAATACTACTGTTACGATCCAGAAGTATACGGTCCATCCCCAGTGATTCCAGAACCATACGTGACCCAGCATGGAATCACGGTATCCGGTGACAATATAATACATCGGATTCAATTTGAACAGTTTGATCAGCCACGGATAATTTGCCAGCATGTTGACATCCCACATGATTGGTGTCAGCCAGATACCTACCTGTAAGAAAATACTGATGATCTGTGTCAGATCCCGGAAGAATACAACGATCGCACTGGTCGCATATACCAGCCCCAGCGTAAACATAAATGTGCAGAGCGAATAATAAAAGATCTGCAATGTTGCCAGCGACGGCGTATAGCCATACAGGCTGCATAAAACCAGTGAAAACACAACGAAAAAGGCATGTACAAATAAAGCGGAAATCATCTTTACGATCGGCAGTACACTGATTTTAAACACTACTTTTTTAACCAGGTAGTTGTATTCCATCAGTGCATTGGTTCCACCATTCAATGCATCCTGGAAAAAGAACCATAGCACAATACCAGATACCAAATATAGAACAAATGGATAATCCGATACATTTCCTGCTTTCAGACCGACAGAAAAGACAAACCAATATACCAGAATCGTAACGATTGGCTGTACAAACGCCCATACGATTCCAAGATATGACCCTGCATACTTCGTTTTGAAGTCATTCTTTGCCAGATTCATAATCAGTTTTCTGTTCTGTAAAAGCTCGATTGGAAGTGTCAATACTTTCTTCCGGAAAACAAACGCAACCACTGCTCCACCGTCAATCAGTAACAGCATCAGAATATTTTTGATCCACAATTTCTGTGTATAATCTTTCTCGAGAACCGGATACAGTTCTTCTTTATCCAGATGCAGCCACACATAAGGATCTGTTCCATTCGTCCAGATTTTTAATGTTCCGTCATTAGCTTCCAGGCTCTCCAGTTGCTGACCTTCGATCAGCTTCGGATTCGTCATCTCCGGAATCTCTGTTTTCGTATCTTTACATCCAAGATAAACATTTTCAATCGTGAACGTTCCCGGCTGCGTGCCCAGATCCAGACGCACCATATTAAACTGAAATGGAACAGAAAAAATCAGTTCCTGACTTTCTCCAACCTGATCATACGTCTTGACCTGACTTGATTTTTCTGAAAGTTCTCCGGCCGCACTGTAATAGACCTGAATCTCCTGTTCCTTATCGCTGTTCATCGTAAGATGAAGCTCATAATTACCGCCTACACTTCCTCTGTGACATACGATCAGCACATTTAAAACCAGTAAACACAACACGCAGATACCGGCCAGAATCTTTTTCTTTCTTCCCATTTCATTTCCCTCTTATCGATTTTTGTACTCCGCAAAGCTTCCCCACTTCTGATCCTTGTCAGAGATGGTCAGTTCTTCTTTTGTCATTCCTTCCGGCATCGGCCATTCTACGCCAATCTCCGGGTCATCCCATTTCAGTCCGCCTTCATCGTTTGGGTGATAAAAATCGGTACATTTATACGCAAATTCTGCGGACTCGGACAGTACGATAAATCCATGCGCAAAATTCTTTGGAATAAAGAACTGTTTTTTATTCTCTGCGGACAGCACAACACCAAACCATTTTCCATATGTTTCAGAACCCGGGCGCAGATCCACTGCCACATCAAAGACCTCCCCACTAACTACCCGCACCAGTTTGTCCTGGGGATAATTAATCTGAAAATGCAGTCCTCTTAAAACTCCTTTTTTGGAGCTTGACTGGTTATCCTGTACGAATTCCATATCGATGCCTGCTGCTTTATAATCATTATAATTATATGTTTCCATAAAATATCCACGTTCATCGCCAAACACTGTCGGTGTGATTACTTTCAGTCCTTCAATTTCACATGTTTCTACTGTAATTTTTCCCATTTTTTTATCCTCTCTTTAATAAAATATTCTTTCCTGCAAGCAGGTTTTTAACACAAACGAGCAGTACCCTGATAAAGGATACTGCTGTTTTTATTGCATTGCATATCAATAATTGATCCAGTGAATCAATTTTGATTTCCATGATGTTTTATTATACCATCATCGTTCTTATTCTTCAACTCCAACGATTTTTTCCTGACAGACAGATTTACACAATCATTGCTTTCCATACATCAAAAACTGTAAGGATTTCCAGAATATACATGGAAATCATGATTCTTTTGCTGTATCTTTCCACTCGAAGTGTCTGTTTTCCCTTTAACATCAGCACCAACATTGGCAAAAATGGCAAAAAATATCGTCCCTGAACTCCCGCTACGTTTTTCCATTGAGGCGGTGTAAAATCAAGCCACATACTCAGCACTACTCCGCCAATCATAATCAATGACAGCATGCCAACCAGTACTTTCTGTTTATTCGTCATGTAATCCGCCTTTTTATCTGTAAATAAAGCAAATACCATACACAACAGAAATCCTGTAATATTTATCCAGGAAATTTTCACCTGAAGCCATCCCAACGACTGTCCTATAATTGTTCCCAGATAATACTCTCCCTGTTCAAAATACGTATTAAACAGTACACCCATACTGTTTACCGGATCTTCCAGAATCTGGGCAAGAGTCCATCCTCTTTCAATATCCGAATATCCTGTTCCCGGAGTAGACGTCAGGTTTGCTACAACTGCCCCTCTCAGAAGCATTGTAACCATTCCAATCACAACTATAATCCCTATTTTTCCCGCAAGTACACCGCGCGGATTATTTGATTTGGACGATGGTATCAGGAAGATGATTCCACATACAAAAATATAAACCAGTTTACACGGTGCCATCCACATTCCGACAACAGTCAGAAATGCATAATCTTTCCACGTCACCCTCTCCTTCTCATAAATCAGGTACATTGTATAACCGATGAAAAGAAAACTGAGTGCGTTTACCGTACAGTCATAAGAATACGACGATGCAATCTCCAGACTCATCGGAAACAGCGCAATCACCGCCATTACCATCTTTCCCCATGGCATAAAACGAACTGCCCAGAAAACACATAGCAGATAAAACAACAATGCTGTGATTTTTCCCAGATACAATGTAATCATACCATTTGCATGGAAAAGCCAACCGATTGCAATTCCGACAGCCTGCGGCAGATGCGCAACAAATGGTGCAGCCAATGGTCCTCGATTCAATGCAGCTGGTTCCTGTCCCCCTTTTTGAAGAAGCTGATTATAATAATAGGAAGCATCTGCCAGTGAAATCGCCATTTTATCCTGAATCTGTGCATCAGTCTTTCGCACCAGAACATATCCTTCTTCGTCCACGCTATTTCGAAACAGTATCTTATTCGCATCATAATATGCTGTTGCTATATGACTGTGCTCATCCGGTGCCGTATTGGGTGGAAAAAGTACAATATACATACTTCCCATAAAGAGTCCCAGAACAAGAAAATACCACTCCACTCTCTTTTCTTTTCGCATGAGCAGAAGCCCAAATGCGACAAGCGAGAGACACAGAATTACGCCCACACATGCATATATATTCTTTAAAAATGCATTTGTTGCCTGTAAGTTAAAAACCATACACCCTGTCTCGTCATTCCCGTCGGTTTTTACATGTTCTCCATAAGCCTCATAATTCGTCACCGCCGGAACAATAGCAGAATTTTCCGGGATTGTTACGTGAATAATGTACTTTTCTCCCATAATTCCTTCCAGTGGAACACTCAGATGAAATGTCTGGTAGCTGTAATCCCCTACCGTATTTCCGTCAATTTCCCATTTTTGGATCTGCTCTCTGTCCGTCGCTTTTAAAAGTTCCACCTGCACAGGCTCCTCTGCCTGCTGTTCAAGTTTTCGAAACATTACATTAAACTCTGTCAGTTCATTTTCATCAACAATAAACTGTTGTTCCATTTCACGGACCTCTATGTATCCTGTTTTGTCCTGAAACTGCTCTTCTGATGCTTCAATCTGCAGATAGGAGTGCTGGCTGTTTGCTGTTTCCCGGATTCTCCAGTAATAAACGCTCAAAAGGATTACACAGAGTCCGATCATTGCACACAGCAGACCCAACCATTTTTTATATTCTTTTTTGTTCATTTTTCCCTTCCTCTTACTACTTCTTTTCGTGTTTTTCATCATATCATTTATTCTTATTTTATACAAGTTTTCATTCTTACGTTTTTCTATCGTTCCTTGATTTTTCTATTATAACTGTTATAATGAACGTGATTATATGTAACGCGTTGCCTATTTATTTTTTTCTTTCTGCTGCGTGTTATTTTTTAGGAAAGGAGTTGTTTCACAAAATATTATGAAAAACAGATTAAAACACCTGCTGTGTGGCGTTTCGGCACTTTGTATGGCGGGCAGTCTGGTGTTTGCATCGCCTTCCGGGATAAGTACGGTTCAGGCAGCTACTACAGATTCTACTTTTCACAGTACAGACGGCACGATTCATTTTCTTACCTTAAATCACAATACTGATGCCATTCTCATCGAATGTGATGGAAAATTCGGTATGGTCGACTCCGGTGAAGACAATGATTATCCAGATGGCAGTGATCCCCGCTATCCTTTACGTGCAGGCATTACCAAAGGACTGGGATTCGAAAATCAGGTGATTTCCTATCTGACAAGTAAGGGTGTTACAGAAGATAACTTTGAATTCTATATAGGAACCCATCCCCACAGCGATCATATCGGATCTGCTGATGAAATCATCCGTGCATTTCATCCAAAACGTGTCTATCTGGAACCTTATTCGGACAGCGATATCACTGATTCCACACATTATTGGGATAATCTCTATGTCTATGATCGCGCTGTTGCCGCTGCCAAGGAGACCGGGGCAACACTCATTCAGTATTTTAATGCGGATGCACCACTTTATCCTGAGACAGTCACAGTAAAGGGAAGCATTGTCTGGACAGTGCCGGAGGAGCCGGAAGTCCCCGAAGAAATTCAGAAACCAGAACAGAGTACCCCGAACGATTCAGATGCAGACACCGAACTTAAAGGGGATGATGATTCTGATGTCCCGGCGCAGGAGCCTGATACTACTGAATCTGATATTTCATCAGATTCTTCATCTGGTTCTGAATCCGAGTCAGAACCAGATGCACCGGCTACTACCGAAGAACCAGCTATGCAGAACAACGATACTGTCACGGAAACTTCTTCTGAAACCATAAAAGATCTTTCCGCTTCTACGGAAACGCAGAGTGATGTAGTTTCACTTGCAACTGTTTCAACAGCTGCAACGCCGGTCACCGAAACTTCCGCACAGAATGATGATTCAGCCTCGATCAAGCCTCCGGATACGATTTCAGTTACTCTGTCCTGGGGAGATAATCAGTCCGTAACGTTAACTTCCGATACCACATCGGAACATGGATCTGTTACCAAAGTCTCTGAGAACCAGTGGGACTATGAGTTCCAGTCCATTCCCAAATACGATGATACCAAATCTGCTTATGAGTATAGCGTTACACCGGAAGCCGATGGTTATTCTTTCTCTAACATCGGAGGTTCTGATTATGATTTCAGTTGTGCACCCGATGATGCTTCTGCTGAAACAACAGCCTCTACATCAGCAGAATCTCCGAATATCCACCCCCTGGACAGTGGTATTCTGGATGAAGATGTAAGTTCTTCACTCTCCGGTACCTCAGACAATCTGGTTACTTCCAGTATTCCATCCAGCGACCGCGTAGTTGCCGGAACTGACAGTGACCCGACCAATGCAAATCAGGATGAAAAGGCAGCATCCGGACAGCGCAGTATTTATGAAAATGAAACAGGACACGTATCCACACCTATTTTCTATCTGGGAGATCAGAATACACTCAAAATAGAAATCATGAATTATGGTGTTTCACGTCCACAGCCTGATGCAAATTATTTTAGTCTTGGTGTAAAAGTTACTTCCATGCAAACCGGAACTACCGCTTTTTTGTCTGGTGACATCAATAACTATCCGCTGTTGGATTCCAACTTGAAACCTACTAACAAACGTACGGAATCTGCTCTTGCACAAAAGTTGGGACATATAAATCTATTAAAGCTTGGTCATCATGGATCCTACGGTTCTAATACCGACAGTTATCTTCGTGCTTTAAGCCCTGATATGGCAATTATGACCGGTACCTATACCTATGTAACCGACTCAACCTTCAACGGTGAATGCGGTACCCGTGACACACTGCTCGCGATGGGTGAACGTGGTACTCCACTATATGCTACCGGATGGTACGCAGGCAGTCAGCCCGCTCTCGTGATTCATCTGAATCCGTCTCTTGACAACAACATTCCATCCGGAAGAAGTCTGGTAGCGATTGGCAATATTGACGGTTCCACAGTCTCTGTTTATTACGAGAATGGTTTCCCAACAGTTTGCAGTGGATGGAAAAAAGATAATTATGGCAATTATTATTATTTCCAAAATTCCTCAACTCCGCTGACTAATCAGTTCGTTGAGGATAATAATGCCTGGTATTATGTGAATGCCTCCGGTCAGAGGACAACCGGATGGATCTATGTTAACGGCTATTATTACTATCTTGACCCTTCTACCGATGCCATGGTCACAGGATGGATTCAGCTTAATAATATCTGGTATTATCTTGGGGCAGATGGTGCTATGTACACCGGTACACATACCATCAATGGTTCCGAATATACTTTCAATTCTGACGGATCTATGGTCACATCTGCCTGGGTTGGAAATAAATATTACGGAGCTGATGGCGTATGGATTCCATATTACAAAAACGAAAACTGGAGAAAAGATACCAATGGTTACTGGTATCAGCGTCCTGATGGTACTTACCCTGTCAGTCAGTGGGAAAGTATCGATGGGCATTGGTACTATTTCAATGCCAGTGGATATATGATCAGCAACAATTGGTTAAAACTTGGAAAAACTTGGTATTATCTGAATGAGAATGGTGCTATGCATACCGGCTGGCTCCACCAGGGAGGCAGTTGGTATTATATGGACGCATCCGGTGCCATGCTTACCGGCTGGGCATATCTTGGCAATGGCTGGTACTACTTTGGTGGAAATGGTGCCATGTACCCTGGCGGCTGGCATATCATAAATAATACTTATTATTATATGTATTCTAACGGTTCTATGGCTGCTGACACCTGGATCGGTTCCTACTATGTCAACGCATCCGGTGCATGGGTTTCCGGCAGAGTAAAATACACTGCCGGCTGGATCCAGAACGGTTACCGCTGGTGGTATCGTCATCAGGACGGCAGCTACACTACCAATGGCTGGGAATATATTAACGGACAGTGGTATTACTTTGATCAGTCCGGCTGGATGGTTACCGGATGGCTGAAACTTGGCAATACCTGGTATTACCTCACTGGCTCCGGCGCTATGGCTACCGGATGGATCAATCTCGGCGGTACCTGGTACTATCTGAATGGTTCCGGCGCTATGGCTGCCAACACCTGGATCGGTTCCTGTTATGTCAACAGTTCCGGTGCATGGGTTCCTGATCACCTGAGAGTATCTGCCAGCTGGGTTCAGAGTGGTTCCCGCTGGTGGTATCGTCATTCAGGCGGTGGATACACTACCAATGGCTGGGAATATATTAACGGTCAGTGGTATTACTTTGATCAGTCCGGCTGGATGGTTACCGGATGGCTGAAACTTGGCAATACCTGGTATTACCTCACTGGCTCCGGCGCTATGGCTACCGGATGGATCAATCTCGGCGGTACCTGGTACTACCTGACCGGCTCCGGCGCTATGGCAGCCAACACCCGTATCGGTTCCTATTATGTAAACGGTTCCGGTGCATGGATTCCTGGTGCTTAAACAAATCAAGAAAAAAAGAAGGGAGAAATCCATCAGGATTTCTTCCTTCTTTTTTTCTTTTTCATATGTTTTCGAATTCCGGAAACAATCGTAACTACCAGAGTAACTGCGATCAGTCCCGCCAGAATATAGATCACATAGCGATATACCGTCTGCGTTTTTTCATCCTGCCCCGTGTTCGAATCAGCAGATTCCGGCGTTACTTCCGGTGTCGGCGTTGTCTCTTCTGCTGCTATCACCGAAGGTTCTTCCGCCTGCACCTCTTCGGAACCGCTTCCCACATAATAATCCGTTCCATAATAATAGGAATTATCCGTATTGGTCAGATCACTTACCTGTACATCTTTCGGTATCGTAACCGCTCCTCCCGATACCTCTACTTTCTGAAAATTATTAAACCCATAATCAAACATACTGATATGATCCTGACACACCTGTCCGGCATCCGCCCGCATTGCCACTGCGATCAGTGTCATGCCGTCTCTGGTCGCTCCGCTGACCAGTGTATTCTTCGACGCTTCCGTCACGCCTGTCTTGCCACCAAAACATCCTTCATAATATTCCGGTGCTCCCTGTGCCACCAGTGCATGATGTGTGGAATACGTCCGGCTCTCCGGATTCATATTCGTCGGATCAATCGTAAAACTCTGTGTACCGATAATATCCAGAAAATCCTGATTTTTGATTGCTTCCCGGAAAATCAGTGCCATATCGTGTGCCGTTGTATAATGATTCTCATCCGGCATCCCGCTGGCATTCACAAAATGCGTATTCACACATCCCAGTTCCTGTGCCCTCTGATTCATCATATCTGCAAATGCCGATACCGATCCTGCAATCTGAACCGCGATCTGCGTCGCCACATCATTTGCTGACCGTATCATCAATGCCAGCAGACACTGACGCATCGTCAGCACCTCGCCTACCTGCATGCCGATATTTCCACTATCCGATGTCTGATCTGCCAGACATTCCTCTGTAAATGTCACCTGATCATCCAGATTGCTGTTTTCCAGTGCCAGAAGTGCCGTCATGATCTTTGTGATACTCGCCGGGTATCTCTTTTCATCCATTCCCTTATTATAAAGGATTGTTCCTGTATCTGCATCCATCAGCACTGCTGTCTCCGAATAAGTATCCGGTCCCTGTGGCCAGCCTTCTATGGCATTTGTTGTGATCGGATAAGATGCCCCGTTATCCACCTCTGCCGCCTGTACCGTGACAGCTGACAGACCGATCACACCAGCCAGCAGCCATACCGTCGCCTTTTTACAGATTTTTCTTATCATAATACTATGTACTCCTCGTATTTTTCTTCCTGTTCATTTTCTGAACAATTACAAATTTACCTTTCATTCGTACTATTCTATCTCATATCCGTTCTTTCTTCAAGTTTTTTGTTTTTGCAGAATCTTCTCTCTGAACATTGCCCTGTTTTTTCTCTCATGGTATACTGAAAATAGTATCGTTCAGGAGGGGTTAGATGAAATCTTTTAAACACCACTATTTTTATTATCCATTTTTCATGCTGCTTACGGTCTTTTTTCTTTTCTTTTCCGGTACGATCGTATCTGCCGCTGTAAAAACTTCAGATCTGGAAACTGTTCCATGGAGTATGGTAACAGAATCTTCTATAATAAATGAAAAAGGCTGGCTGCAGTCCATGTGCGCCACTGATCAATATATTGTATGTCTGGTAAATGCGTCAAAAAAAGGCACGGATCCGGACACCCTGATTGCCTTCTACCGAAACACCACAGATACCGACGGCAATCCCGTAGAACAGTACAGTTATGCTTTCAGCGTGACAGAAACCGATTATGAACATGGAAACGGCATGACTTACAATCCCAGTACCCAGGAGATCGCAATTGCCGGTCTTTTTACCAATGATCCTTCTGATGCCGGAGCCATCTTTATCGTTGATGCCAACACTTTGCATTTCAAACGGAAAGTGCAAGTCGGAAACGGAAGTATCAATTTCTTTGGCATCGACTATGTTCCGGAAAAAGATCAGTATGTTCTGATGGCAAACCGCATTGCCGATTATGCCTTTTATTTTACCGACAGTAATTTTCAGATCGTAGATAAATTAAATCTGCATCTTTCCTACAGCCGCAGTTCCTTCCAGGATTTTTGTGTTTCCGGCGATGCGATTATCAGCATTCCATATATGCAGCGGGAAGGCTATATGAATGTACTGGATGTTTATTCGATCTCCCGGCAAAAACGAATTGGAAGTTATTACCTCACACTGCCAGGTCATGATGCCTTTGAGGTCGAACCGGAAGGCATCTGCCAGCTCGAACCCGGACATTTTCTGATGGCATCTGCCATCATCGGTACCACTCGCTTCCGTCTGTACGAAGCCACCCTTCCACTGGTCCATAGTGTCACAACCAGTGCGGAAAACGGAAAAATCACGGACAGTAATCTGGAAATCGATGAAGGCGGTTCCTATACCGTCTCCTACGGATGCGATACCGATCATCGCCTGCAGTCTCTTCTGATTGACGGCGGAGCTGTGGATGTCAGCCAATATCCTCTTTCCTATACATTCACAGATCTGCAGGAAGATCGCACAATACAGGCTGTTTTTGAAGAAATACCGGTCTATACCGTCTCTACCTCAGCTACCAACGGAACCATCGATACCTCACCATCCGGGAAAGAGCATGAACCTTTGTCTGTCACTTTTACTCCTGATGAGCATTACGTTGTAGATACTCTCACTGTAGATGGTGCCACTGTCCCTGTTACCAGTGACACTTCCGGCTATGTATTTGATGATCTGACTTCGGATCACACGATTGATGTGACTTTCAAACCGATCCCGTCATATACAATCACTGTTACAGCCCAAAACGGTACCGTGGATACTTCTCCGGTTACAGTCTACCGCGGGGATTCCTACACAACCACCGCTACACCGGATACCTCCTGTTTTCTGCACTCCTGCCTGGTGGATGGAAAAGAGTATACTTTCAAAAAGGGAGAAAATAATATCACGCTGACTGCCATTCAGTCCGACCATACAATCGAACTGATCTACAGCCGCGTGGACTGGATGCTTGTTCTTTTGCTTTCCATCCTGTTTCTGATCGTAATTTTACTGATCTTCCTCTTTTATCTGAAGATTCGAAGATGGCATCACAAAAAGAAACGAAAAAAGGAGCTTGCTCAGATGCGCCAGAAAGATATTGCTTTCTTCGAAACTCTGGAACAGATGGACCTCAAAAAACGTAAGGATTCTTACGATTCCTCCTCTCACCTTGACAAGCATTAAAAAATAAGCTAAAGTTTGTATGATATTTTGTTAAAAGGATAAAATAAATGAATTATACAGGAAAAAATCACACATTTGCCATTTGTGCATATAAGGAAAGTCCGTTTCTGGAAGAGTGTATTCAGTCACTTCTGGGACAGACGATTCCTTCTACAATAATTATTGTCACTTCCACAGATAACGCTTACATTCAAAATATGGCTGAAAAATACCATCTGGAGCTTTTCATCAATCACGGAGAATCCGGCATCACCCAGGACTGGATGTTTGCTTACCGAAGTGCCAGAACGGAACTGATGACCATCGCACACCAGGACGATACTTATGATCGGCTTTATACTGAAACTGTGTTACAGCAACTTTCTGCTGCCAGACATCCATTGATTGCCTTTACAGACTATGGAGAACTGAGAAACGGAGCTATTGTAAATAAAAATACGCTTTTAAAGGTAAAACGTACAATGTTGCTTCCGCTGCACCTGAAGATATTTCATAACAGTATTTTTGTCCGCCGACGGGTTCTTTCCTTCGGCTGTCCAATCTGTTGTCCTTCTGTGACCTTCGTAAAAGATAATCTTCCGGATCAGATCTTCTTCCCTGGTTTTCGAAGTGACGAAGACTGGCAGGCATGGGAACTGCTTTCCAGGAAAAGAGGAGCCTTTGTCTATTGTAACAGGATCCTGATGTATCACCGAATTCATGATGGTTCGGAAACATCCGCCATTCTTGGCGATTCTGCACGTGGAAATGAAGATTTCCAGATGTTTTGCAAGTTCTGGCCAAAGCCGATTGCCCGGCTTCTGACACGCGCCTATTCATCAAGTGAAAAATCAAACGAATTGGAGAACAAATGAAAAGTTTAATTATTATTCCCGCTTATAATGAAGAAGCATGTATCGAACAGACCGTGCGGGATATTTTGGAACATGCACCGAACTTTGATTATATTGTAATTAACGACTGTTCAAAAGATCGAACAAAAGAAATCTGTGAGAAAAACCATTTCCACTATATTGATCTTCCTGTCAATCTTGGAATCGGTGGTGCCGTACAAACCGGTTATAAATATGCCTGCAATCATGGATATGATTACGCTGTACAGGTAGATGGAGACGGACAACATGATCCTCGCTTTCTCGAACAAATGCTTCAGGTTATGCAGGAAAAAAAACTGGACATGCTGATTGGATCCCGTTTTATTACCAAGGAAGGCTTTCAGTCGTCCGGACTGCGTCGTACCGGTATCAAATACTTTACCTGGCTGATCCGTCTGCTGACCGGAAAAACCATCACTGATCCCACCTCAGGACTCCGCATGATCAACAAAGATATTATCCAATACTTTGCCAAAGAGTATCCACGTGATTATCCGGAACCGGAAAGTATCGTTGCCGTCCTGAAACGCAAGAAAAAAGTACAGGAAATTCCTGTCATTATGCGTGCCCGCGCCGGTGGTGTTTCCTCTATTTCTCCATTAAATTCCATTTATTATATGGTAAAAGTTACCATTGCGATTCTGATAGAACGGATTCGATGATATATCTCAGTGAGGTGTTTACATATGCATGAATATAGGATACAAATAATTCTGGCAGTTTTACTGGTTTTTCTTCTTTATAAACTGCTGCGCTCTGTTTTAAAGAAGAAACTGGAAATCAAATACGTACTTTCCTGGATAATCGTTGATTTTTGTTTGCTGATCATCGACTTATTCCCATCGATTCTTACCTTTTTATGCAAGTGCCTTGGGATTCAACTGGCTTCCAATATGATTTTCCTGGTTGCCATTATTCTGCTGTTTTTACTGGCACTTTCCCACACGATTCTGCTCTCTAAATTAGTAGAATCCAATAAAAACTTAACCCAGGAAATTGCTCTTTTAAAAAAAGAATTGAAGGATACGACGAGATAAAAAAATAACACCAAAGGTGTTATTTTTTTATCTCATCCATTCTCTCAGATACTTCTCACTACATCGTTCCCGATGTGGATTAAATACATTATTGAATTCTGCATATTTCTTTTCATACTTATCCACCATATCCGGTAGATTTTTCAGGGTTTTCAACACTTCTTCCTGATTCATCAACACCGGGCCCGGAAGCATGTGGATATCGAAGTAAAAGTCACGCATCTCATGTTTATACTGTTCATAATCATACATGAAAAACAGAATCGGGCGTCTCAGATTGGCATAATCAAAGAATACACTCGAATAATCCGTGATCAGCACGTCAGCCGCCAGATACAGAGGATTGATGTCATCCATCTGCGACACATCATATACAAACCCCTGAAACGCTTCAAAATCAAAGGAATTACTGATAAAATAATGTGCCCGAAACAACACCACATATTCCTCGCCAAGCACTTCTCGCCACCGTTTAAAATCCACCGGTAGCTGAAACTGATATCCCTCACCCGGGAGATGCTGATTCTCCCGCCAGGTCGGTGCATACAGAATTACTTTCTTGCCCTTCGGAATTCTCAGTTCCTGACGCGCCTTCTCACAATCCATATCTGAAAACTTAACCAGATCATCATTTCTCGGGTATCCCATTTCCAGAAGTACCTGCTCTTTTCCCTCTTCCTTCAGATGAAAGGCCGACGCAATCTTTTCAGAATAGAATTCGGATGGCGATGGCATATGCGTTACCCGTTTTGTCTCTTCCAGATAATTTTCCTGTACTTCCCGCAGACTTCCATTTTTTTCTGCATAATGATCCAGATCATATCCCAACCGTTTTAACGGTGTCCCATGCCAGCACTGAATATATTCCTGCCCTTCTTTCGGCTGCAGTTCCCTCGGAAGCCGCGAATTCGTCACCCAGAACTTCGCGGATGCATATGCACGGTAATATTCCCCGTTTCGATAACGAACTACTTTTGTATGCGGCTCCTGCTCCATCTCGCAATACTTCTCCGGTTCCCGGAACGCCCAGATCAGCTCCCAGTCCTGATACTGCGGATCCCGGCACATCGCCTGATACAGTGCTTTTGGACTGCACGCATATTTTTTTCCCATATACGCCTCAAAAATCACCTTTTTCGGATTGATCTCTTCCTTTTCCACATATCCCTTCTGATACTGCAGTTTTTTCCACCAGTAATACACACGAAGACTCCATGTTTTCATCCATGGAGTCTTACTGCAGATTCTGGCCATCCATTTCCAGGCACTCATCTTTTCCCCTGTCTTTCTACATACAATCACATCATCCAGTTACTTATCTTCTGAACCGCCTATTTATGCCATAAATTCATTATAAGCATCCAATACAGTCTTCGTATCCCCCTGCATCTTAATCTCCCCTTCATGGAGCCATAACAGACTAGTACACAACTTCTCCAGCGTCTCTGTACTGTGCGATACGATTACTACAGTACGATTCTCATCCATGATCAGTTCCTGCATCTTCTTATAACTCTTCTTCTTGAACTTGGCATCACCCACGCTCAGAACCTCGTCAATCAGCATAATATCTGTTTCAAGAACCGCCGTAATAGAAAATGCCAGCTTCGAATACATACCACTCGAATACGTCTTTACCGGCATGTCGATGAATTTTCCCAGATTGGCAAACTCGATAATCTCATCCATCTTATCCCGTACTTCCTGCTCCGAGAAACCCAGCAGCATTCCCGATAAAATAATGTTTTCCCGTCCGCTTAATTTTTTCTGAAATCCAACACCGATGGAAAGGAGGGATACAGAATCCGATTCTAGTTCAATACTTCCGGAGTCTGCCGAAAAAATTCCGGCAATTGCGCGGAGCAACGTGGATTTACCGCTTCCATTCTTTCCGACGATTCCCATGATTTCTCCCTTTTTCACTTCAAAAGAGATACCTCTCAGGGCTTCATATACTTCCAGCTTACTCTTTCTCAGATGAAAAAGACTTTTTCTCATAGAAAGAGACTTTACACACTTGTAGGTAATCTTCAGATCTTTTACCTCAATTGCATTTCCTGGTTTCATAGCTTAAATCCTTTCGTAGATTTGTCACACTGGCCTCTGCTTTGGTCAGCTGACCGGCAACACATTCTATATTACCTTTACATAATTATTTTCATTTTTATATATGATTGCCACACCGATTGCCGATAATACTGATCCGATCACAAACCACAGTAAGATCAGTCTTCTGTGCGGTGTCTCACAGTAAACCAGTGACGATCGGCAGGCATCGATCAGAAATCCCACGGGATTCACCTTTAATAACAATGTGGCGATCGCTTCATTGACTCTGTCTGTGATCACGTAAAAGATACCAGACATATAAAAAAGAATTCGTAACCCCACGTTGGTAATATTCTTAAGGTCATCAAAGAAAACCCCAAAATGAGCCAGTATCGCACTCACACCAAAGGTTATCAGAATCAGATCCACAAAGATCGGAATCACATAGATCACATTATACGAAACCGGTACATGGGACCAGAGCATCATCACGATCACGATTCCAAAAGAAATCATCATCTTAAACAGATTCTGAAACAGCAGAATAATGATCAGGAAATACTTGGGAATATATACTTTCGTTACTACCGCCCGGTTCGCCGCCACGATCCGTACGCTTCCGGATACTGTTTTATTAAACAGATTCCACATGGACAGACCTACAAAGACAAAGATATGAAAATATTCTTTTTTCTGTCCAAAAATCACCATGAAAATAAACCAGTATACCAGCATAAATAAAATAGGATCCAAAATCCACCATAGCCAGCTCAAATGTGAGCTGGCCACTTCTGACTTCAATCCCGATTTTGTTGCATATTTTGCATAAGGCATATAGCGCTTTATGTCTTTCCAAAATCGTTTCATTTACTTTCTTATCCTTTCTCGCCCCGGAATACCCAGTCTACAAAACGCCTGCTTGCCTGACCATCTTCCCGTTTGCTGAAGGTTTCGTTGAATTCCCGGTATTTGTCGTCGTAGACAAAATTATCGATACTGTCACGGATCGCATCCGGCAGTTCTTCTTCCTTTGTAATGATCTTTCCCGGAAGTTTATCAATACCAAAATAGAATCCGCGGATACTGTCCTTATAATCTTCCAGATCATACATATAAAACAGCATCGGCTTTTTCAAAATTCCATAATCAAAGAATACGCTGGAATAATCCGTAATCAGCAGATCAGCGATCAGATACAGATGGTTGATGTCATCATAATTGGATACATTATAGATAAATCCTTCATAATCATCAAATGAGAACTTACTTGCCACCAGATAGTGTACACGGAATAAGATCACATATTCATCGCCCAGCTCCTGTCGCAGTGCATCAAAATCCACATTCAGATCATAAGTGAATCCTGTGCCCGCCTCATGCTGATTGTCTCTCCAGGTCGGTGCATACAGAATTACTTTTTTATCCTCCGGAATCTCCAGTTTCTCTTTGATCATCCGGATATCTTCCTGTGTATGATTGATAAGAAAATCATTTCTCGGATAACCGATTTCCATAACTTTATCTTCCATCTTCGTTTCTTTCAGATTCCATGCGGAAGTAAATTTCTCACTGGCAAATCCTGATGGTGAAAGAATATAATTGAATTTTTCTGCATCCATCGCATATTTTTTCCGAATATCAGCAATAGAGTCGATAGCATTTTCCGAAGTTTCCAGATCATATCCCAGACGTTTTAACGGTGTTCCATGCCAGCACTGCACATAGACCTGATCTTTCTGGGGCCAGACATGATCCGGCACACGATAGTTCGTAATCCAGTATTTTGCTCTGATCAGTTTTTTCTCATAAACTCTTGCTGTTTGTTTTACCACGATCGTATTCGGATTTTCTTCCAGAAAACGATGTTTTTTTGCATTTTTAAACGCCCAGATAAATGTCCAGTCTTTAAACTCATCCTGTGTCAGCATATACTCATACACTGCTTTCGGACTGCATCCATACGTTTTTCCGTTAAAAGAATTAAATACTACTGTTTTCTCGTCAGGAGTCACGCCAAGCCCCCGCCACCAATAATAAATTCTCCGCTTGGTATACAGGATTTTCTTCCAGCACTTTCGAAAACGTGGGTGCGTTTTCGAATACTGAGCCAGGCGTTTCTTTATCGGGCTTTTAAAGAATCTCCGAATCAGTTTTCTCCTCTTTTTCCGAATTTTCTTTATAATCTTCATCTTTTAACTCCTACTTCTTTCCCAGATCCTTTTTAATCTGTGTTGTGGAAATCTCCGGTGTACGTGGAAGATAAACCACGTCACAGTATTCTTTTAAAAAGTCAAACTTTCCTTCCCAGTCATCTCCGATTACGAACGTGTCCACCTTGAATTCTTTCACATCCGAAATCTTCTGCTCCCAAGACTCTTCCGGAATAACCAGATCCACATAACGGATCGCTTCCAGCAAACTCTTTCTCTCCTCATAGGAGAAATAGCATTTCTTCTGTTTTTCATTCCAGTTAAATTCATCGGTAGACAAAGCAACGATCAGATAATCTCCAAGTGCCTTGGCTCTCTGCAGTAATTTGACATGTCCATAATGAAGAAGATCATACGTTCCATACGTGATTACTTTTCTCATTTTTTTCTCCTTTTTATACCTTTCACCCTCCTGTTTCCTGTATACCTGGTAAATATAACTTTTTTCAGAGGGATTTTTTGTTTCTGTCTTTCATCGAATACACATCATCTTTACCATTCTGCAAATATCTTCGCTGCATGGTTTTTGTATTTTATTAAATTTTCTTTCAATTTTCTTTCGATTTTCGACATAATTCATTTCATTATACAACAAACCCTCTATGGAATTCAAGAACTCTGCATAACTTTTCGGTTTTGGTCCCGGAGTTACCTCATCGTAATCAAAATTAAACCCCCGTGTCTCCAGGTATGCTTCCCGGTCATATGGTAAAAATAAAATCGGACGTTCCAGCAACAAATAATCAATATAAATACTGGAATAATCTGTGATCAACAGATCAAACATCGCCAGTACTTCCATAATATCTTCTATCCTGTCCTCATTCAGAAAGCGAATCCGGCTTCCCGGACGATCTAATGCCTTTAGCCACTCATATCCTTCTTTCTCATACAGATGCATACGGATACACATAATACACTGATTTTTTTCCAGAAAATTCTGTAACTGTTCTACCGCTCTTCCACGGTTTTCTCCGTGGAATTCCTCAAACGGAAACAGTCTGGTTTCCCCATCATCCCGGAATGTAGGCGCATATAGAAGCAAAGAATCAAATTCCGGAAGCTTTTCTTTTTGAAAAATCTTTTGCATTTGTTCCCGGACATTTATTTTTTCAAATAACTTATCATTTCTTGGCTGTCCCCACACTTTGACTCTTTCCTGTTCCACCAGAAAACTTCTGCTCATCACCGGAATCAACTCTTCTGAAGTAGTAACAACTGCTTCATAATTATCCGCAAACAGATATTTGTAGTACAGCTTTGTCATCCATCCCAGATTTTCCTGCTCCATCCCGATTTTTTTTAACGGTACCCCATGCCACAGATTGATAATACAATATTTTTTTCGAAATCCCATCCCATACAACGGCGGTGCAGTGGACGTAAACCAGACTTTACATTCTAGCACTTTTCGTATTCCTTCCATAGTGCTGGTATCAATAATAGACTCTTTCCCAAAACACTCCTGCAGTTTTTTTCGTTGCACCGGATCTTCCATTACATAAAATGCCTGAATCTCCGGATGGTATTTCTTTACATATTCAAAAAGCGCACTGGAATTATAATTGAATGCCCGGTTATGCACTGAAGAGAACACCCATTTTTTCTCATTGGGTTCCTCCAAAGTCGTAATTCTGGCATAACTGGTTTTCAGTAAATTCTCTATTTTTTTCATCATAAAGACATATTCCTTATTTTCTTTTCCACACCATTGTTATACAGGCAAACGGTGCCGATAATAAAGCCTGCATTCCTTCTTTTACAAATGCCGGATACTGTCGGTTTCTAAGATACGTATACCCAAGCACCATATGATGGCGCATACAAATTTTTCTTTTTTCTCCCCATCTCATATCTGCCCAATATTTCTTTTTATGTGCAAATAACCGATTTTCACCTTCAATTTTTCTTTCTCGGCTGGACATCCCCTCAGATTCTGTATGCACCAGTGCCTTCACATCACATCTTGGAAGGTAACTGACTGTTCCGTGATTCCGAATGACTTTCTCCATCAGATAGAATTCATCCCCAAGGTCAATCGGTGGAAATCCTCCTGACTTCAGCAAAAACTCCCTTTCGAACATCAGTGTATCCGTTCCTGTCATATGATACAGATAATGTTTTGCCAGCAAATGCTTCTCTTCCTGTATAACCCCCGGGTTCAGATAATTTCTTTTCCGCACTTCCTCTAATCTTCCATCCTCGCGATACAGAGCCAGATCGGTAATAGATACATTTGATTTCACACACTGCATATGACGCACCTGTTGCTCTATCTTCTCTTTTCTGTATTTGTCATCATCATCAAGAAATGTAATATACATCCCGGATGCTTTTTCTATACCACGGTTTCTCGAGGTCGCCGACCCTTTATTGGTTTCATTCACCACATACTTTAAGGAAATCTGATATCTTCTCTGGAATCCTTCAACAATTTTCTTTACTCTGGCATTCCATTCCGAATCTGCATTATCATCCACAAGAATAATCTCCTGGTTCTTCCATGTCTGTCTTGCAAGACTCTCCAGTGCACAGCTTAATTCTCGCTCTCTGCGATATGTTGCCATAATAACCGACACCAGTGGTGTATCATTTACTTTCTTCTCCGCACCTTCCTGAACTCCATCTCTTCTTAAAACAGCAAGTACCGTCAGGAACAGACATTTCAGATCCATCCAGGTACTCTGGTGTTCTACATAATATCCATCCAGTTTTGCTTTTTCGGAAATACTGATCGTATCTCTTCCATGTATCTGTGCCCAACCGGTAAGCCCCGGTAATACATCATTTGCTCCGTATTTCTCCCGTTCTTTCAGAAGGTCGTACTGATTCCAGAGTGCCGGTCTTGGTCCTACAAGACTCATATCTCCTTTTAAGATATTCATCAGCTGTGGCAGTTCATCCAGACTTGTAGCTCGTAAGAATTTTCCTGATTTCGTAATGTACTGATCCGGATTTTCCAGAAGATGAGTCGGTACATCCTTGGGAGTATCTGCACGCATCGTCCGAAACTTCAAAATTTCAAAATATTTCTGATGAATACCAACTCTTTTTTGGCGAAAAAAAACCGGTCCCGGAGAATCTATCTTTACCCATATCGCAATTCCAGCCAGAAGTGGCGCACAAAATATCGTTGCCGGCACCGTAATCACATAATCTAACCATTTCCTGTTATCTCTCATCACTCTTTAAAAAACGGAAACTGTGGTTCTGTTTTTCCATCAGTTTCCGTTCTCACCTCCATACCTTTTTGGCGCTTCCACGCTTATTATTTCTTCTTTGATTTCTCTCCTGTTTCCTGATACTGATATGTCTCTACAATTTCTTTTACCGACTCACGAATATGATTTCCATCCTGATAGGCCTCTTTTTTCAGTTGTTCCAACTGCTTTAAAAATTTTTCCTGATCAAACTCCAGAGGCTTTCCGATAAAAATTTTTTCATGTGCAGTTTTTCGCAACCCTTCTTCGGCCATCAGAAGCTCCTCATACAGTTTTTCTCCCGGGCGAAGTCCTGTATACTGGATCTTAATATCTTCATCAGGTCGCAATCCGGAGAGCTTGATCAGATTTCTTGCCAGATCATCGATTCGCATCGGCTCTCCCATATCCAGTACAAAAATCTCCCCACCTTTTGCGTATGCTCCTGCCTGTAATACTAAAGAAACTGCCTCCGGAATTGTCATAAAATAGCGAATAATATTTTTATCTGTTACAGTTACCGGACCGCCTTCTTCTATTTGTTTTCGAAACAATGGAATAACGCTTCCATTACTTCCTAATACATTGCCAAACCGTACTGCCACAAATTCTGTCTCACAGGTTGTATTCAGTGTCTGTATAATCATTTCACAGATTCTTTTTGATGCTCCCATAATATTGGTAGGGTTTACTGCTTTATCCGTAGAAATCAATATAAAACGTTTACACCCATTTTCAGAAGCAGCCCGTGCTGTATTTAATGTACCAAAAACATTATTTTTGATTGCTTCATTTGGACTATTTTCCATAAGTGGTACATGCTTATGTGCCGCTGCGTGATATACAAGTTCCGGCTGATATCTCTGAAAAATGCTACTGATTCTATGAGTATTTCTCACTGAACCGATCAAAACCACCAGATTCATTTCCGGATAATCATGTTTTAATTCCTGTTGAATATCATAGACTGTGTTTTCATAAATATCCACGATCACAAGCAATGCAGGATGATGTGCTGCTATCTGGCGGCAAAGCTCGCTGCCAATAGATCCACCCCCTCCGGTAATCAGTACTCTTTTATCCTGTACATATTCCAGTACAGATCCAAGATCCGTCTCTACGGGGTCTCTTCCTAACAGATCTTCAATTTCTACTTCCCGCAATTTTGCTATGCTTACTTCTTCATTGATCAGCTGATAAACCCCTGGAAGAATCCGAAGTTTACAGCCACTGTCTTTGCAGATTTCCAGAAGAGCTTTCCGATCCTTTGGAGGCATCGTAGGGATGGCTATAATAATTTCCTGTACCTTATAACGTTTTACAGCCTCTAAAATCTCCTCTCTTCCTCCTACGATTGGAATACCAAGAAGTTTCGTATTCTTTTTCTGTGGATTATCATCGATCACACATACCACTTTATTACTTAAGTGGTAGCTGGATTGAAGTTCTTTGATAATCAACGTTCCTGCATCCCCCGCTCCGATCACCATGGTAATAATAGGTTTTTCCAGATGATCTGTATATACTTTCTGCTTGAAAATACGAAGCAGTCTATACGAAAATCTCCCTGCCATCATAAGTGGTAATAATACCAACAAATACAGAATATAATAGGATCTTGGAAGATGGTATCCCATCATATACATTCCCACCAGTTGAAACATTGCTGATACTATACACGATAAAACCAGGTTTAAAAGTTCTGTAACACTGGCATATCGCCACAGGCTCTCATATAAACTGAACAGTGCAAAAATAATCAGCGTACACCCTATATTAATTGGTGTATAATGAATCATAGACTCAAGAAATGGTTTCCTTATCATTCCCGGATGGAATTCAAATCGAATCAACAATGCCGTATACTCTGAAATCCCAATAACAAGAATATCATACAATATAAGCAAAGAAACTCGTATACGTTTTTTAGGATTTTTTAATCCTTTTATTGTTCTTATCCACATAATTTTCTCTATTCTTTCTGTCACTAATCAGAATCTTTTATTCATCTCATTATACCCTTTTCCATTTCAGTCCGCAATCCCATACTCCTTTTTCTCCTGTTTTCCCTGTCTTTTTAAGGAAAAGACGACATTCTGTATCCTTTTTGAACTTTTTTTAATTTTTTTTGACATAAATACTGATTTCTCCGTGTTATTAGTATAAGAAAGAACACACAGACACATACAGACCAACAAAATAATCTTAAGAAAGGAGATTCCTATGGTAAATACAAAAATAATTGCAGATCTTCCGATTGAACTTGGAATCAAAAGAACTTACAAAGGTTACTTTTTCCTGATCGCTGCACTGGAACTCGCAATCACTGATCAGAAAAATTTACTCTACATGAGTAAATCTATTTTTCCGGTTATTGCAGCACGTTATGGAACTACATACAGTTGTATTGAACGTAACATCCGAACAGCAATCAACGCCTGTTGGAATTCGCCAAATCGTGAAAAACTGCTGACAATGTCTCCTTATCCACTGCAGAAAGCTCCTTCCGTAACTGCTTTTATTGATATTCTGTATTGGTATCTGAAAAATCAGGAAGGCGGTAGTTTATATTAAACCGTTTTGTCGATAGTAAACTGGTTCCAGTTTATTCATCATATTTCAAGAGAAGACTGCATACCCTACTCGATAACTGTAGACTTGTACAGGTTCTAATCTACAGATCTTTCTCGTCTGACCTGCTCATCGGAAACAAAAACATTTCTGTAATATTCTATTGCATATAGAGAATTTAACCGAAAAGACATTGTATCTTTTAGGAACAGTTATTTTTTTGAATATCAGGAAGATGGTCTGGTAATTTTCATTATCTGACCATCTTCCCATTGTTCTCACAATATTTTAGCTGTAACGTAAGTGTCGGAAATATAGCAAGTGCTATTCTCGCGAAGTATTTTTACGTTGCGTATAAGAATTCCCTGTAAAAGGAAAAATGCTTCAATTCTTAGAAAAGAATTGAAGCATATAATAATCTGCCGCAGACCGGAATCGAACCGGTACGGGTATCACTACCCACGGGATTTTAAG
>OIYE01000082.1_pt1 | contig 91618 bp, 81 predicted proteins | sample 1588091 | NCBI WGS metagenome assembly OIYE01 (sample SAMN03283265) | human gut metagenome | biome: human-associated habitat; material: feces | host: Homo sapiens | place: USA | collected 2013 | reverse complement strand
TGATGAAAGACAAATCGGAAGTTGCGGTCCGGTTTGCCATGTGTTTCCCTGATGTGTATGTCTCACTTCCAAGAGATACATCATATAGTACTATCTAGTACCATTGAATACCATATCTAGTACAAAATGAGACAGGAGAGAATTGATTATAACTATATGATATGGTCGCATGGTCGCATTTCCTCATGATTTTATTCAGCCTGAAACCTTACTATTTGTTCTTTATACTACATTTTGATTGGAGAATTGAAAAGAAAAAAGGCCTATCCAATTTCTGGATAAGCCTTTTTTTTATCGAAGTGATAAGCCATCTTTTTTTAATCCTACATCAACCGGAATGCACAAATAAGACCTTCCATCAATTTGTTTGTATTCCAACACGTCCATACTATCTGCATTTACCTGTACTTTTACCCCAGACCCTTCGATTACATATTTTTTGTCGTCAATAATATTTTGGGTATGTAAAGATAACTGTTCTGGAAATTCTCCAATCCTTTTCAGTCGTTCTTCTTTAGCTCCGCACTCTTTGAGAAGCCCCTGCAGTTCTTTTACATCAAGCGTTTCTTTTTCTGTTTCAATATATTCCTGTACTTTCTGGTAAACCTGGGCTGCAGTATCTAATGTATAATTATCCGGGAATGCTTCTGCGATCGCAGCAGAAAAATATTCTTGCTGATCTTTCTCGGATAATGGAAGGCCACATTCCAGCCCATACGTGATAAATTCTGCATGTAATTCTTTTTTCGAATAGTATAAAAGAGAATGAATGTCGGATCCTCCGTCATGGAAAGATGGGAAAAGGAAACCATTGACTGGTGCCTGGATCGTCCATTTTTTCTCCATTGCTTTGAAAGAAGTATCTTCTTTGGAATATACAAGTCCTTCACCCGCAAGGTCTACTGGACAAATACAGCAGATAGTAAACCGGTATACATTCTCAGAATCTTCCAAAACCGTCCCATCTGAAGCCTTTGCTGGAAGATTACAAATCCCTGATCCAAGAAGGATTACGAACTGGTCTCCGTCCCAGGTATAGGACTGTATGATCCGCTGATATACTTCGGAGGGGGTCTCAAAACCCTGTGTCCAGGTATATAACATAGCCTGCATATGTCCTGATCTTTCTGCCTCCAACGGGAAATCAATAGAAATCTGATTTTTCCCTTCTTTTCCTGTCAAACATTTTTTGAAAATAGTCAGGTATTTCTCCTGTTCTTCATCCGTCAGCATAACAAAATTTTCTTTTGTTTCTGCGATAACAGATCCATCCTGGCGAATATAGCAGCAGTTCAGCTGTGTAATAGATCCTTTGCCTTTCCCAAGCATCCTTTTTACAATTGAAATTTCTTTTTTATTCATGATAAAAAACCTCCTTTACTCATAGTATGGTTAATTTGTAACTGAAATTGATTTTTTTGGACACACTTTTTATTTGCAAAAAAATTTTCCATTCTAAGAAAAAGGAGGTTTTTCTATATGAGAAAAAAAATAGGATTATTTTTATGTTTCAGTATCCTCTTAACTGGCTGTCAGGGATTCGAAACTACACCGAGTTCCATAACATTACCTGCAAAAGAAACTGAAGTGCATACGGTAATGCAAAGAAATGTGGAAAGGATGGCAGAAGAAAAACATGTTCCTGCTGTATTATCAGATGACTTTTGTGAAAGATATCTGGATATGAATAACATGAAAGTTCTGGAACAACGGACAATTGACGGTATCGCAGCTACACAGTCAAAAGCAGATATGACAGAGCAAGAGATCCAGCTATGGAACCAAATCATCCGAAATAAACAGTTTACGCAGTATACGTCAGAAGATATTCAGGCAAAGGAGTCGGAATTGACAGGGATTCTGGATGAACTGGCAAAAGAACATCAGGTATCTCTGGATGAATATTTACATTCTTACGGAATGACACAGGACGATATGGAACATTTTGTGGAAAAACAGGCAGAAAAATATGGAATCTCATTAGATCCGGATTTAGAAAAAGGGCGGAATTAAGCCCTTTTTTTATTTGAAGCTTTTTTCACCATTCTATAGTTATCAGGTAAATATTTACGAAAGGAGATTTAAAAATGCCTGAAATACAATATTGCAAAGGAGAAAATATGACACAAAAAGAGCGACAGGTACATATGAAATATCTGCTCAAGCAATTAGAGACCAGAAATGATGTAGTCATTATCGATTATGATTTTTACTACAGCACCTATATTACATTTTTCTATCAGGGATATGCAATCACAGTAGAGCCAAATCCATGTCCGGTAATTACGACAAATTATCCAGGAGAGATCCTTTTCGGGGTAAAAAGAATTGTACAGGACTATCTTGGACAGCAGGTTTCGTATTGGGAAGAATACAAGGAATTTTCTGATGTAGAACGGTTTCTGCAACGGGAAACTTTCCCCAATATTGAAAATCCAGGTGTTTATCCATTATCTGTGATGATCAATCGAAAACGGATTGTAGAAGTCAATCATATTTTACTTATGTATAATCATCCATTTGCAAAATATGAAAAACTCTATCTGCCCAAAAAACCTTTTATAAAAGGGCAACGGGTAGTAAAGGTAATTGCTGTAGATCAGGATGGCTTTCCATCCATTTTGGTGGACTTATCAGAAAGAAAAATTAAGGAGGATTAATTATGTATACAAAATTTCATGAAATCGAACTTGACCAACCGACCTGGGCAGTTGCATTACTGACCACAGTAGAACAGAAAGAAACGAAATCCAAACAGCCGTTCTGTGTATTCACTCTGCAGGATGGAGAGAAAACGATCCAGGCAAATATCTGGAATACGCAGAAAGAAAATGTGAAATTGGAACAGGGGCTGATCTCTGTACAGTTATACAAAAAAATTTATAACGGAACGGAATCCTGGGAAGTGAAAGCCTATGATGCGGCACCACTGGATGCTAAAATGGAAGATTTTATCATTACAGCACCGATTCCATCAGAACAAATGTTTCAGGAAATTTTAGCAATTTTAACAAAAGAAATCGGCAATACCGGATTATGTCGGTTAGCTGTAGACTTTTTAGCCAGAAATAAGGAGAAATTAATCTACTGGTCTGCTGCAAAAATGATCCATCATAACTGTTATGGAGGATTGCTGTATCATACTTACCGAATGCTGAAAACCGGTGTGATTTTTTCCAGAGTTTATTCTTTCAACAAGGAGATCCTTTATACGGCAATCATCCTGCATGACATGGGTAAACTACAGGAATTAGAGACAGACAGCATCGGAGCCGCTGATTATACCGTTGATGGAATTCTTTTCGGGCATACCATGCTCGCAATCGAATGGATTGATCAGATGGCTGCGGAAGCAACAGCATCAGGTCTTCCTTATGATCAGGAAAAGATCCGCCTGTTAAAGCATTGTATCGCTTCCCATCATGGAAAACTGGAATATGGTGCTGTTACCATGCCGGCAACCAAAGAAGCGATGTTACTTCATGAAATCGATATGATCGATTCCCGTATGTATCAGTATGAACAGGTAGAAAAAGAATTAAAGCCTGGGGAAATGTCGGAACGTATCTTCGGACTGGATTCTAGGGTATACAAACCGAATTTTTAATAAACAAATAAATAAGAAATTTCCTACCTCTAAGTGTAAACGAAGGTAGGAGAGGAATTATCAAGGAGAAAATACTATGTTTAATACAAAACAGCAAAAAGCTATTGATACCACAGAGGGACAGGTGATCTTGATCGCCTGCCCTGGCAGTGGAAAAACGACAACATTGTTGGCTCGGATCAACCATATGATCGAAACTGGTATCGATCCGAATGCGATTCTGATGGTTACGTTTACAAAGGCTGCAGCAGATGAAATGAAAAAACGTTTTTCAAAACAATATGGAGACAGTCCAGTTACATTTTGTACGATCCATTCGTTTTGTCTGGCAGTATTGCGGAAATTCTGTAACATGTCCAAGGATTGTATCGTGGATCCCGGAGAAGTACGACAGTTCTTTTATGAACAGTTGTTTCGGCACAAGGAGATCGCAGATAAAGAACGGTATTTGAAGGATTTGCTTTTAGATATTTCACGCTTAAAAAACAGTCAGTGTGATCTCCGCTTTTTTAAGCCAAACTGTGGGGACAAAGAATTGTTTTCAAAATTATATGGAGCATATGAAGACTGGAAAACATTAAATGAACAATTGGACTTTGATGATATTCTTTTAGAAGCATTTCATGTCATGGCAACAGATCCGAATTGCCTGGAATGGCTGCAGAATCGATATCGCTACCTGCAGATCGATGAATATCAGGATACCAATTTTTTACAAAGAGATATTTTATATTTACTGGCCGGAGAAAATGGGAATATTGCTGTTGTGGGTGATGATGATCAGTCCATCTATGGTTTCCGTGGAGCCACACCAGAGATTATGCTTGATTTTCCAAAAACATATCCAAACGCTGTTCAGATTGATCTGTCTACCAACTACCGGTCAGATACGGATATCATCAAATATGCGGGAAATTTGATTCAGCATAATAAAAACCGTTTTTCAAAAGAGTTTCTTACGTCACATTCGGAAAAGGGCCAGGTTCTAAACCTGACATCACCGGACAAAGATGCAGAAATCAAAAAACTTTTGGAAATGATAAAGACAGACCGGAAAAATGGTTTAGATCTTTCCAATATTGCTATCTTATACCGGACAAACCAGGAGGCTATTGAGGTCAGTGATTCGTTTATGAAAGAAAAAATACCTTTCCAGTCTACCGAACCAATCCAAGATAAATACGATCATTGGATCTTTCGTGATATTTTAAGCTACTACCGCCTGTCTATTGGGACAGCACAAAGGTATGATCTTAGCCGAATCATCAACCATCCAAATCGGTATTTACATGATCCTAAATATTTAAAAACAGATGGATCAAAAAAGCAGATGATGCGGGTTGCTTATTCCTTGTCTATGGAACCGTGGAAACGGAACCAGACTTTTAGTAACATCGAAGATATGTTTTATCTGATAGAAAAGATGAAAGAAAAACCGATAGTTGCACTAAAATTCCTTGGCAGTTTTGGTAGATATCTTTCATTCTTAAAAGATTATGCAAAATATCGGGAAATGGACCCATCAGAACTGACAAGCTACTGGGATTCTTACATAAAAGATGCAGAACAGTTTGAAACCTGGGAAGAATGGCTGGCTTATATTGAACAGCACAAACAGATACTGAAAGCACAGCTGAAGAAAAAAGAAGGCGTGATGTTATCTACACTCCATCGTTCCAAAGGATTGGAATGGGATAAGGTATATATCATCAACTGTGTGGACGGAACAATCCCATTTAAAAAGGCAGAAACGAAGGAGCAGATTGAAGAAGAGCGGCGCTTGTTTTATGTTGGTTGCACCAGAGCAAAACATGATTTGGTATTACTTAACTACAAAAATGGAAGTGGCATTTCCCCTTTCATTGCAGAAATGAACCGTCCGAAAAAAGACATTCCACTGGATGTATCTTTTCGAAAATAGTATTCAAAAAAGGATCCGAAAGGGTCCTTTTTTTATTTTTCATAAATTCCAGAATACTATACATATCAGATCAAATTATAAAGAAAGGAGAACATTTTTAAGGTCTGAAATACAATTACGAGGAGAGATAACATGGAATTTAAGAAAAGGTACAAAAGTAACACATTAACAGGGATTATAGCAGAACGGTCTGGAATCTCAATCGATGAATTCTTACATCCGGATTCCGAACCATTCTTATATGGACTGAAAGAATCAGTAGAATTCATCAAACAGTGCATCCAGGATGGAAGCGACATCCATATCTTTGCTGATTATGATTGTGATGGGATTATGAGCGGAAGTATTTTATTCCGCGCACTTTCTGAATACCTGTCACTTTCTGGAAAAAAACAGAAGATTACAATTCGTTTTCCAAAAAGATTTACCGAAGGGTATGGTATCTCAGAATCCGCTGTAAACGAGTTTGATCATGGACTTCTGATTACAGTCGATAATGGAATCACCGCCATTGATCCAATCCAAAAAGCAAAAGAAAAAGGAATGCATGTTGTTGTTTTCGATCATCATCTTGCTGGAGGAACGCTTCCATCTGCAGATGTGATCGTGGATCCACATATCGAAACAAAATCAGATTTTTCCCAGTACTGCGGAGCAGGTATTGCTTTTCGATTTGCAAAGGAGATATTACCAAAAGAATCTCCGATACTTGACAAGCTGCTCGTTCTGGCCGGAATAGCAACTGTAGCCGATATGGTTCCTTTGTATGGAGCAAACCGTTATCTTGTACAGCAGAGTTTACAGCTGATCAATTCTGGTATTGGTACGGACGGGCTTCGGGCTTTGCTTCGCATGTTAAATTGTGGAAGTATCACGGAAGAAACTTACGGATACCTTTTAGGCCCCGTGTGCAATGCATCCGGAAGAATTTTGGATGATGGAGCAAAAGATGTTTTTCAGCTCATCAGTAGGGACTTGGATAAGTTTTCTCTTACTTATGACCAGGATTTTTTGTCTTTGCACGACAAAGCCGAGATCCTGATTGAAAGAAATGAAAAACGAAAAGAAATGTCCCAAACGGCATTGCAGGAAATCCAGACATATATAAACCTTCACAAAGAAGTTTTAGAGCATTCTGTGTTGGTCATGCAGTATGGTTCAGTAGAATCTCTGGGAATTGTCGGCTTAGTTGCCGGGGAATTGGCAGAACAGTATCAAAGACCAGCATTTGTATTTGCTAAGACTTCTATTCCAGAAGTTATCTCTGGATCTGCAAGGACTTATGGTAACATTCATTTGAAAAATGAGATTCTGGAACCATCCGGCAATCTTTTACTTTCTGCTGGTGGTCATGCAGAAGCAGCGGGAGCGAAAATGTATCAATCCAAGTTGCACTCGTTTCAGGAAAAATTGGATACTCTTATTCCGTTCTCCCCAAATGAATCTGTTGTTTTCTATGATATGGAGAAGGACATAAAGGATATTCCAGATTTATTCCAAAAGGAACAAGAAATGAGACCTTTTGGAGTGGGGAATGAAAAGCCTGTTTATCTGATCCGAGATTTTTCTTTATCACCAGTTCAGGGAAAATTTTACGAGGTAAAAGGAAAGAAAAAGAGTGACTTAAAATTATATAATGAAGTTTGCAATGCATATGGATATGATTTATATCCGAAATATGCCGATATGGGAACTCCCAAACATTTGAATCTTCTGGTGAGGTTGAAAGTGAATGAGTTTCGGGGAAGACAATATGCAATTTTGGAACTTATCGATTTTTCCAATGCTGAAGAAGAGAAAAAGGGTTCTAAACTTCAAAGACAATTTTCTGACCTCCTTAATTTCACTAAAAAGGAGTTTTTATGATAGAAAGAATGACTTTGGACGAATATCTTGGTCGCCACAATATTGGATTCCCATGTGCCGGAACTTCCTTGGATAAATGCAGATTTCCCCATGGACTCTCCAAACGTCAACATCAGAAGATGATGAAGGATAACGCTGTAATTGAAGAACAGTATGCTAAAAGACGTGAGAACTGTACAAGGGAATACTATATTCTCCTTCAGGAAGGAAAGATTGCTGCAAAGAGCCGTCGCGAATGCTCTATGGAAAAAGCAAAGTATGGACATCCGGATAATCCATCTGTTCAGGCTGCCAGAAGAATATGTGACAAACGAAACTGGGATTGGAAAAGTTATGATCCTAAAACTTATACGGAGGAATAAAACATGGCAACAAAGACATATAATGCAGTATCGCCACAAATTGCAGTACTGCAGACAAGTACAAAAACATTTAGTATTAACAGTAATCTCAAACCGGCAGAAGTTAATCATTTTGCGGAATTAGTCCACGGAACGATTCGTTTTAATCTGCAGGATTTTTCCAATGGAAAAGGAGATAAGAGCATTTTTGTTTATTACAATATGGAAATTTTTGAAGTGTATGATCTGATGGACCATGTGAAATGGCAGCAGAAGTTTTCTGCCCAGAAGATCCATGGAAAATATCCGGAAAAAGAAGGGAAATTTGCCGGGATGTGCAAAACCTTCCATTTTTACATGCAGTTTCAACCAACGATGCCTAACGGTCAGGCATCCAAAAATCCTTATGTCTTAACAATAGAAAATGGTTATGCAACTGCTGGACAGGGGACTGTCCCTGGATCTTTCTACGAACAGCGGAATTCTTTTCAGAAAACTGGTTCTGTAACATTGCGTATGTCCTATTCACAGTTTTATAATCAGATCCTGCGTCCGATCATCCGGTATATTGATTCCTTTACCAGTTACTGTGCAGAGTCCTTAATACCAAATGGACTTGCCAGATTAGAAGAACAAGAAAGAGCAAAAGATTATAGAAACCAACCGTACAATTATGCTGAACAGCAAAATGCTGTTCCAAATCAACAGCAGACAACAAATAGCACACAACAATATTCTCCGGTACCTGGGCTTCCAGATAAAAAAGATACTTTGCCAGGCCAAATCCATTCCTGCCAGTGTATCATTGTTTCACCACCTGTTGCGCTTAACGATGTATATGTCGGAAGGGTAAAATTAGGTAATCAAGAATATGTATGTATATTTGACTGTTTAGATAACCGATTCCAGGAAGCGTATCGTGCGAATGCAGTGATCACCCTGGATCTGCAGAATCTCAATCATAAATTACATTGCGTTGGGGTATCTGCCTGACAAATTTCTCAATAGAAAAGGGAAGCCGTTGTGCTTCCTTTTTTTGTGTGTTTCACCATACTATATATAGAGAAAGGAGAGATCATATTGAAGAAATTAAGTTTAGTTTTTGCCGGTCTGCTGATCACATTTTTCGTTTCCTGGGGAATTAAGGTGAAAATGCCGGTAAATCGTCCAGACAATACGGAAACAGCTTCTACGGTCAAATGGTATGAAACAAAATACACGGCTCCTGTCGCTGATGATGAATGGATCCTAGACCCGGAAATCCCAGACAATTATGTTCCGGTAGCAGGGGAAGATGAAGTCTATATGGTTCTGGACGATTCTGGAAATATCACAGGATATCGGCAAAGGACACAACAGGAAGATGGAAGCTGGCTATGGGCGGATGTGAAGAATCCAAATGCTTCCTATGAATCAGTGGATGGACTCAAACAGGTTTATAAGGTTACAGATAAAAAAGGAAATGTATCCTATGAGCAATATGTTCGAAATGAGGATGGTTCTTATGCGTATGTACCTGTGAACAAAAAAGGTATCCCATTGGATGATGGAAGCGATGCATCTACGATAGATAACAACCACTATGTACACGCTTCTGGAAATGTCTATGGTTTGTACAATGATAATGGAGTACTGATCGGATACCGGGAAAGAGTGAAAGACAATGGAAATTATATCTGGAAAGTAACGGATAAACCAAAGGCAGGGACTTCAGATATCCAGGATCTTTCAGAGGTGAAGAATTCACAGAAACCGGAAGAAACGAAAAATGAAAACGATACTTCTGGTGTTATTGTAGGGAATAGTGGAAGTAAATCTGAAAAAACCGATAACGGGGATGGTACATACACCCAGACAAACAAGACAGTAAATACAAAAACGGAAGATGGTTATCAGATCACTTATGAAACTATTGTAACCAGTGTGTATGATACCGATGGTAATTTATTGAGTACAAAAAAAGAAGGACCTTATGAAGTAAGCAAGGAAAAAATTTCTTCTTCCGAAGATCCGTCAAAAGTCACCATCGCAGGCAGCCTGGATGAAGAATATGCCCGTGTCAGTACATCCGTCACCTATGATACGCAAAAAGCTTCTGAACTCCTTGCGAAAATAAATGCGGAACGTACTGCAGCAGGAGTCGGACAGTTATCTATGGATACCAGTAGTGCAGTTTACAAACTGGCGTGCATTAAAGCAGCAGATATGGCAACTTATGACTACAGTTCAGACAGCAGTCCATTATATGGATCCTTAAATGAGCTTGTGACACGTTTCGGGGCAGATGCTTCTTCTGCATCCGAAAATATCTGGAAAGTAAGTGTAAAGTCCGCAGATGAGATCAACACCAGATTTCAGTCCAATGAGGGAAGCCGGCAACTTCGCATGGCAGATTCTTATACATCCGTTGGTATCGCAATCGTGGAAAAAAATGGACAGGATTATATCGTAGAATTGTTTTTATGAGAAAGAAAGGGCTGACCACTGAGGTCAGCCTTTTGTTAAAAGATATCTTCCAAAATCGGAAGTTCATCATCCAAATATACTAATTGTTTTTTTACAGGTGCTTTATTAGAAGAGATCGTATTCTTTTCAGGTGTCTCATCTAACAGATCATAATCATCCGCAAGTTCCGGCGTTAACACGAAGGAAACCTCCTCGCCATCTGGTGCAGTATTGTATACGGATGTTCTCTCGTACCATGCGTTCAATTCTGGGTTGCTGCGCAGGATTTTTAAAGACCTTGTGATTGAACGTTTTACCCTGGATGATGGAATCCCAAGAATTTTTCCGGTTTCAGCATAAGAAAGATTTTTACCGGTAGCAAATTTTGTCGTCAGGATCCTTGCGTCTTCTTCACAAAGAGTCAAAAGTGCCTGTTGAAGGATTTTAGAACCTTCTTTATGGATGGCTTCATCCTCTGGATTTTGGGCAAACTCAACCATTTGTTTTTCCAGGCGGTCCTGTTCATCGCCCTGCTGATCGTAGGATACTTCATCCATAGCATTAATCATGGCAATCGCATCAGTCACGCATCGAATGGAGTAACCGGTATCCAAGGAGATGCTTGCTACATTTGCATCCAGTCCCTCTCTACTTAGGCGCTCCGTGCTTTCTTTTACTTCCCGCATCATGCGTGAATAATAACTGCTTTTACACTTTCCAATCCGATCACGGAAATCTGCAGCAACCCTCATGGCCGGATTGGTTAAGAAAGTAGATAATTTTGCTTTTCTTGGATCATAACTGCCGATCTTTTCCAAAAACATAATCACCATTTCATTAAACAGTGGGTCAAGATATTCCGGAAGATAGGAATTTGCAAAACGTTTGATAAAGAACGTTAGAAGCTTTCCGTTTTCTTCTAACAGCTGTTCTTTCGCTGCCTGATGAACCTGCGGATCATCGCTATGGTATCTGTCCATTAATTCAATCATGTGTTCTCTATCTTCGTAACAAGTTATACTTTCCGTATTATTTTTCATCACTGAGTGCCTCCTTCAATAAAATGATCCAGTTTTGCAGCTTCATATAAAAATTTCCGGTTTTCGTGTTTCGCAGATTCTATATATTCCAGTAGAACAGGAACAATAGATGCATCCATATGGCAACAGACAGTCCTTTTCCAATCTTTATAAATCTGCACGGAAGTTTTTTTTGTATCTTCCGGGACTGTCAGTAAGTAACAAGTTAATGACCGGTATAATTCCCATTGATCCACAAACATTCCTCTTTCCTCTTACGACGTATTAATTTCCTTTGTTTATGGATATATTATATCCTTTTTTGAAATGTAATGCAAATTTTCAAATTTTCGGACAGACGTTTTTTCCGATATTTTTTCTGTCCGAAAATGACCTGATTTTCTTATTTTTTTACATACTATTGTTGAGTAAAAAAAAGGAGGATTTTCTATGGTTGTACATGGATATCGAATGAAGCAGCTAACTATGAACGAGCTGCAGGAACAAATCGACAAGCTGCACAAAAAGTATCAGCTGCAAGTAAAAAAAGAGTACGGACGGCTTCTGGGTGAGGAGATAGCTTTCCTGTGTGACCAGATTGCACTCAACGTTGTTCCGAAACCTCGGATTTCTATCTTTGAACAGGCAAAACAAAACCTGAATCAGCAGCTCCAGGTAGCAAAAATGAACGGAACAAAACAGAATCTGCAGGTAGTTATGTATGTGATGCCAGAGGATGAGTATGTGTATCTGAATGTAAAGTTTCATAATCCGGTTTTTGAAAAGATTTTCAAACATTTGGAACCATATTCCCTGACAGAGGAAGAATATGCGGATGAGGATAATGCCAAAAGAATTCAATGGGAACGTCTGAACCAGAAGGCATTAAAAACACCACCTATGGGTATCAGCTTTTTTGAGATTCCTGAAGTAGTAAAAGGGGATATCCGGTATCCGGAAAAAGGGCAGCGATGTATGACTGAAGCGAGACATAATGTTACTAACCGCTTATTAAATCAAATGTCCGGAGGACAACAGATTCCTCCCGTCCTGTTAATGCGTTTTTTCGACCAGGCGATGGATTTGCTTTTGCTTCCGGAGACACAGTGGGAAATTCGGCAGAAGCAGGCAGAACTTCAGGCGATCCTTCCGGATCTGCAGCAGGATGATCAGTTTATTTATGGAGAGGAGGAACCTGATAATGGAAACCTGGAAGAATATCTGGAGAAATAAAACAGTCAAAAAAGAATTATACCACGTATGCTTTCTTCTTTTGATCGTGCGGATTCTCTCCGCGATACCAGTACCAGGGATCAATGCTTCTTATTTTAAAGAAATGATCCAGCAAAATTCTTCTCTGGCCTTCTTAAATACAATGACTGGTAACAGCCTTTCTTCCATGACGTTTATGGCTCTGTCGATTACACCGTTTATCACAGCTTCGATCATGATACAGCTTTTAGGAGTTGTTTTTCCTAAAATTCATGAGATGGAACGTGGAATGGAAGATGAAAGGAAATTAATAAAAAGAGCAACGATCCTACTTGGTGGTGTGATTGCATTATTAGAATCTTTTGCCATTGCTACCAGTTTTGGAAAACGTGGTCTTTTGATCGAATACCGATGGTATTGGGTTGCACTGACAACAGTGATCTGGACAGCGGGGGCATTGATCGCATCCCTGGTCGGAGAACAAATCCAGCGAAAATACCATTATAATGGTTCGTCCCTGATCCTACTGACCAATATCCTTGTAGCATATCCGACCGATATGCTCACTGTAATGGATATTGTGGCCGACAAGGATAAGATAGCAAGATCTACCGTAACTGGTATTTTTTTGGCGGTTTTTATCCTTTTGTTATTTGGATTTACCGTATTTGTCCATGAAACAGAGAGAAGGATCCCCGTATATCATTCTCAAAAAATTCAGGGATCTAGTATGCAAAGTTCTATTCCGTTGAAATTATGTCCAGGAACTGTCGTTCCAATTATTTTTGCATCTTCCATTCTGACTTTCCCAGGGATGATAGGGGCATTTTTAAATAAATCCGGGGAAAAATGGTTGTCATTTTTTAATACAAATGCATGGTTTGATCCACAGAACCTGCAATATACGATTGGCGCGTTACTGTATATTGCACTGATTATTGCATTCTCGTTTTACTATGCCTCCATTATCTTTAATCCAATAGAAGTGTCGGCTGATCTGAAAAAACGAGGTGCAAGTGTTATGAAAATCCGTCCAGGAAAAGAAACATCCGACTATTTACGGAAAAAGTCAAACGAAACTGTCGGAATCGGATCCATAGCATTATGTCTAATCGCATTTGTACCCATTCTTGTATCTGCGATCTGGTCGATAAATGGGATCGCCTTTCTCGGTACTTCAATCATTATTACGGTAGGCGTAGCTTTAGAACTCCGTGCACAGGTTACTGCTAAGATCCAGGGCACAAGAAAACAAACATATCTTTTCTGAGGGGGATTGAAATGACCAATTATATCCAGGTTATCAAAAAATTACATAAACCAACAGCAAAAAACTTATTCTACAAAACAGGATATGTACTGATCTTCTGCGGAATCACTGGTTGTTTCCTTTTTGGCATCCAGAGTGCCGTAGCAGGCCTGCTTTCTTTGCTTCTGTAGGGCGAAAATCCGCATTTGTTATCTGTAGCAATGCGGATTTTTGTTTTTTTGGATATTTCAAATACTGTAAATATACAATTAAATTTCACGACAGGAGAAAAAGAAAGGAGAAAAAACAATATGTCACAAAAACTTAACAAAAACTATAAAGAATCAGGAACGGAAAGGGAAAAGTTGATCCAGATACTAGAAGATATGGATTCCAGAACATCGATCATCCCTGTTCGTAATCCAGAACAGTTGATTTTTTTCGCTGTAATGGAAAGACATTCTGATAAAAATTCACCAAGGTTCATCCGTTTAGAAGCACCTACGGTGAACAATGCCATGTTTCTCCCACTCAAAGGAGAAGAAGCAATTTATAGCCAGAAGAATAATAATATCGGCTGTTTAAGAAAGGATTCTGCCACTTTCCGGTCCATCCAACCCTATTTCGATGATATTGAAGAAGTGGGTTTCTATTTGATTGTCAGCGAAGAAAGAAAACTTTTGATTACGCCGAGCAAACGTATGTTGAGCAGCTTATGCAGGTGGCTACATGCCGGGACCATAGAACCGGAGATTAATCCTTTTGCCTATTGCTACCTGGTCACTTCCCTTCACAAAGCATCTCCGTTTTCTATTATTGTAAGGACGGAGGATGCAGACAGTCGCTGTTATAAGGGATATATGTGTGTATCCAGTGATTTTCAATATATGCCGCAAGAACTGGTATGGGATATGGAAGAAGCCTTAAACATTGTTTCCAAAAACCCGGTTTCTATCCATTACTGGTGTGTTACAAATGAAGTAACGAAAGTCTACTTTGAATTTCCAGACAATTCCGTAGAAATCCGGAACGAAAAAATACACTGTGGTTTACAGTACCAGATGAGCAGTATTGGAAATCTCTCCTTCATGGTTCAGCCCTATGTAGAATATGCGAACAGCAGAATCCTGGTTGGAAAAGCGTTCCGTTTAGAAAACCGTTTCTCTGAAATGAACTTCTCCGAACGCTTTCTTGAAATTGGGCAAAAAGCATACGGGGAGTTAAAGAGAATCCGAAAACTGTTCCAGGAACAGGTGTTTAAAAGGCTTCGGCAAGAGGTGAGATATGGAAAAGACATTTTATGGAAAGCAATGAAGGAAGAAGGTTTTAAAATTGGAAAAAAGAGAGCACAACAAGCTCTGGATCTTTGTCCCGATGAGAGTCCTTACATAGAATTTCTTTTATGGATCATTCAGTCATGCAGTATGTATACAGAAAATTTCTCAGAAGATATCGCTCAGAAGATGGAGCTGTGCATGGGAAATGCCTGGTATCACACCCTTCTTGATTTTGACAAATATGTAGAGGAAATCAAACTGGAAAAAGCAAAATTAAAAAAGGAGAACCTGAAATGATTGTTTTATCATCGGAAGGCCGTACTGTATTCATTGGTACACTGGAAAAATGGAAAAAAGGAAAAGGAGAAGCGGAGGATAAACTTACGATCATGTCCTTAAAGGGGCTTACGATGCCTGGTGATACTCCCCAAAAAGAACAGATTACTGTTTTATGTTGGAATTACCTTTCTGAACGTGCACGAAAACTGAATGTTGGAGATGTCGTTACTGTCCAGGTAGCATTTGAAGCAGGAAATTCAAGAAGAGGAACTGCAGAACGTTTCCCTAAAAGTGGCCTTTTTCTTACTAAGACAAGGCAAAAGTTATTATTACTTCCATTGAGTAAGATAACCTTGCAAAAAAAAGAATGTTCCTGTGTGGGGGAACTGTGGAGTTTCATAAAAGGATCGGAATGGACGATGTGTCTTTATACCGGAGACCAGGCTCAAGAAGCAAGAAGCAAGATCGTCCCTGGTGATTCTTTACTGTGTTACGCACAATTTGATGGAATTTTTTTCTATCCGTATACCACACAGGTAATCCATAAAGGAAGAAAAGGGGAAATATTATGAGAAATACAAGAACTAAAAAAAATACGTTGAGTTTATACACGGAAGGCAGGATATTTTGTATTATCGATACGGAGACTACAGGCCTAAGCCCTGTAAATGACTATATTGTGGAATTTTCTGCTAAAAAATATCAGATAAAAAAGGAACGGTTAGAATTACTTGGCGAAAAGGATATTTTTATCCGGCCACCATTCCCCATGCCCGCAAAAGCTTCATCCATCAATGGGATCACAGATGCAGATCTAGCAGATAAAAAGTCTGAAAATGAAGTTGTTGGTGAAATTGCAGAATTTTTGCAGGGCATGATCCTGGTAGGGTATAATGTGAAATTTGATATCCGTATGCTACAAGGGATGTGTGACCGTACAAAGACTCCATTATCCTGTACAGGGTGTCTGGATGTGCTGGAAATGGCACGCGACCTGGTTTCCAAAAAGGAAGTGGAGAACCATAAGCTGGAAGTATTGACGAAATACTTCGGTCTGGAATTAGGACTCCGTTTTCATTCTTCCTTGGATGATGTGGAAGCAACAGCGCGACTCCTTCAGGTATTTTATACTATGTACAAAGATGAAAAAGACCAAGATGGAGGCAAAGAAAGAGTGTATATTAACTATACATACTTTTGGAAAGGTTTTCGAAAAGAGCAGAGTGGCATTTATGTAGATACAAACCTTGGCCGCTTATATTTTTCGACTTATAAGAAAGAATGGTGTTCTTCACAGGTAGATATCAAACAGGTGAATATTGACGCATTGGAAGATGATATCCTGGTACGATTTGGTATTACTTTGGAGGACTTTTCAAAATTAACAGAAAAGAAGTATAACATGTTAAAAGCTGAAAAGAGAAGTGCAGGTGTCTATATATGATGATAGCAATCGCATGTGTATTATTTTTATTTGCAGCTATTCAGGACATCCGGACTTTGGAAGTCCCTTTATGGATCTCAGGTCTTTTGACAATAAACCGCAGTGTATATTTTCTTTTCCATCCTGAAATCATAAAAGAAGACTTGATCGGCCTGCTGATCTGTTTTTCCATCTTCGGAATCAGTATGCTGGTATCTGACATCGGTGGTGCAGATGCATTAATCGCTGGAATGATCGGTCTCTATCTTGGATGGAGGGGGCTTTACGCTATCATGTTTGCTTTAGGCTTATGTCTTCCATATTTACTGTGGATGCATTGTAAAAAACAGGAACATCCATATCCCTTTGTGCCATTTTTGGTTGCGGGATTTTTCCTGGTCGAATTCGTATAAGAAAAACTGCCCATGGTCATTAACTCCATGGACAGTTTTTTTTGCTAAGATATGTGTGCATCCATCAGTCTGCAGCATCAGGATCAGCCACCAAAATACAATTAGCGACCTGCATTTCTTCTAAATATCTTTTGGTATCTTTATATTCTTTAGAATCCTCATTGGATTCTTTTGTTTGGATTAATGTGATATCAAATTTTCCCATATCATCCATACCTTTATTATCTATCTGTGCATTGACTCAATGTGCAGCAGATGGATGCTCCTTTCTTCTTTAGTCTAAATCGTAGGAAATATCCAATAAATCATCAGAAATCCTACTTAAATCTTCCAGATCATCCGTTTCCAGATCGAGACCTGCGATCGATTCCTTCTTTGTTGCAGCGGACAGATATTCTTCGAGGATCTGCTCTGCTTTTTTTACCCTGGATGGAAGTGTAGTATGGAAACCATTTACACGCAACAGAAGTTTCGAGATCCGATCATCTGAAAGATGAGTCTTGGCAGAAGCCAGGATCATATCAGAGTGATAAACCGTTCCGGCTTCTGAATTTTTTGTAGCAACAGTAATAAAAAATGGAATGTTATGTGCACTGCATTCCCGCTTAAAATCCATGATTATTGGGGCAAGTGTTTCTTTATAAAATTTTGTTTCGTCAAAAAAGTCCATAATTTCATTCTCCTAAATCAAATTGTCAATAGCTCCAAAGAAATCAAATTCTTCGGTTGGCTCCGGTGCTTTGACTTCCTGTTTTTGTTCCGGTTCGATAACTTTTGGTTTTTGTTGGATCGAATCTGAACTTTTCTTTTTTATTTGCTTTGAATTCAATGTTTGGTTTTGATTCACAGGTGATTGCATTGGTTTAGGTGGCAATACAGTCCCTGATTTTTCTTTCTTTCTGGTTTTGGATTTCATAATATACAAAGGATTATTTAAATAATCGATCATCACACCGTTATTCCGCGTGTAATAATACCGGATAATATTCTTTATCACACTATTGCGGTATCCATCCCGAATACTGTTCAAAAATGCATTGATTTTTTGATCTTTTTCATTTTCGAGATCAATAGAAAAATGAACAGCATAATTTGTTATGGTGATCGCCTTTGTGGGCAGCAGGGGAGGCGGAATCTTAACATCCTCCCCATATAAATATGCAAGTAAAATTTTTTTAATAAAAGCATTTCGCGGATTACTTTGCGGATGCGGATTGTGCTTCGAACATTTTTCTTGTCGTCCCTGAAATCTTGGATCATGGAATAAGATGATTAAATCCGGATCATGCTGCCAGGAAAACCGGACAATGATATTCTTTTCCATAGGCTATCCCTCTTATCTTACATGGTTGATCAGATTGTAATAATACCCACGCACATTAGAGAATACATTGGACAGACTTGGATCGTTCGCATTTCCAGAAATGATCTGTAAGGTCTTCATATCCTTGAATACTTCATTAAAATCCTCTTTCCAGGCATCATAAGTTCCACCGGTGCAGATGATGTAACTGTAATCAGAAAAATAATCGTATACAGATTTCAGCTTTTCTACGACATCCATACATACCCCTTTACAGTTTTTCTGGAGCAGGGGACTGATATCTACGGAATCGGAACTCATTTTCCGGCGGTTCGTTACAGTGATCGTTCCGGTCTTTAACTGGTTCAACAGCTGTGACACGCTGAATTCTCTCCCATAACGACTTTCGATATCACGGCAGGTTCTGGCTAACACTTCGTGCATGGAGTACTCCGGAAAGGTTTCGCCTACTTGTGGAATTCCGCTCCGTATTGGATAGGTATCTGTCGTACCAAAACCAGGGTCAAAAACTAAAACGTTAGTATTAGAATTAGGATCCAAATATTTTTTTCCGTCCGGAAGCGGCTTTCCATTTTTATCAATGGAAGCAGAGAGCAGGGCACCTAACGGCTGGGACATGACTTTTGCGATATTCTCACTTCCCAGTGTATAAGTGAATTTCTGCCATGGTTTTTTCCCGATTTTTAATTCAAAGATATGGGTTCCACTGAGAACATCTGTCAGGTATTCACTGTCTCGATTTTTATACTTCGGTGGAAGTCCTGTCTGTACAGAAATCTTCTGATCTTTATAAGATTTCAGATCGTTATCCATAAGCCCAAGGGCAATCCCAGTTTGTGAGATTACGCGGAAAAGATCTGAATAATATCGATTCCGTCCATACAATTCCGCTTCACTGTCCATCTGTCCGGTAGCATTCAGTTCATCGTATGCCAGTTCACCGACAACCCATTCACCGGTTTCGTCACGGTATCGGATGTCTGTATCTGACGGCTCTTTTAATACGGTATGGTTTTCCGGAATCCGTTTCGCATAGGCCGGGAAACAGAAGTATTTGTTTGGGGAGATCCCTTTCACACCGGAATATCCGATATCCAGCCCGATTGCCCAGTGTTTCTCCGGGCAAGGGAAAATGCGTGGAACACATAATGTTTTAGTTCTGAAATCATTTGTCTGCATAAATATATCCTCCTCGTATGCATGTGGTTTTGACATTTTGCCGTATGGATACCAGGACTTTTTTATTAAGTACTGGTTACTTTTTGAGATGGTTTTTTATCCATCTACTTTTAGTATGTAGAAAAACTAAAAAAAATAGATTTTTTCGGACAGCTTTTTGTTTTCTATATATTTTTACATTCTATGGATATCAGAACATTTCTTACGACAGGAGAAAACTGTATCTGAAATACAATTTTTTAAGGAGAAAACATATGAAGATCAAAGAAATTATCATTAAGGATTTTGGTGGAATTGAAATGCAGATTATCAAACCGGAGAAACTGACATTCCTTTTAGGTAAAAATGGTACTTCCAAGACCACTATACTAAAAGCAATCAAACGGGCTTTTCTGGGAAAGATGGAGGAATCGGATATTAGAGAAGGCGCAAAAGCTGCAGATGTGACGATCGTTTTCGAGGATGATTCCACGGTTGAACGTATCCGCAAGCAGGATCGCACAACTGTAAAAGTCAATGACAAAACAACGACGGAAAAATCTGCTACTGCGTTCCTGGAAGATAAACTTGGAGCATCTTTAGCTGTGTATCAGGCAATGTTTGGAACAGATTATTTTAAAGCAATTTCCAAAAATGAATTGTCTTCCCTGATCTTGTCCATGCTGCAGGTACATATCGATAGTAAAACAATCATTGATACGGCAGAAGCAGAAATGGATGTGCTGGAAGATAATGTGAAAAAATATATCATTCAGGCCTTTCCGAGCGGAGAATTTGGTATCGATACGATTGATGAAGTTGCGAAAAAGATTTCTACGCAGCTAACAGAGGAAAAACGCACGTTGGATACGTACAAAAAGAAAAGTACCTTTGATAAAACAGTTCCGAAAGAATCCAGGGAAGACCTAGAAAAGCTGTTACGTCAAAACATGCAAAAAATCGCAGAATATCAGGCGACAGCAAAACAGGAACAGGAGATGAAACGGCTGCAGGAACAACGGACTCAGGCGATCCAGCGGAAAGAAAAGCTGGAACAGGAGTATCGAACAATGGAAAATGTCCAGAAACCAGACCAGACAGCTTATGATACAGCAGTTTCTGACAAACAGAAATTTGAAAAAGCGATCCGTGCGGCAAATGGAAATATTTCGAACGCCCAGGCGAATATGTCATTTCAGCAAAAGCTGGTAAATAACATAACAAATGCCAACCATAGCTGTCCATTATGTTCCGGTATCCAATGTCGGACAGATATGACCCCCTATATCACACAGGCAAAAGATCTGATCGCCCAAAATCAGTCCGTAGTTATCCAAAACCAGAACTTCATCAAGAAATGTGAAGAACAGATTACAAAAAGAGATTCATATATCCAGAATTATCAGAAACTTGCTATGGAATATCAGAAAAAAGAAATGCTTGGTCAGCAGATTAAGAACTTTGTGATACCGAATATTCCAAAACTTCCAGAAATCTCTGAAAAAGAAGATCTGAGCGTCCTTCAGGAACAGCAAAACCTCATCCAGGCAAGGATACAGGCTATTTCCGAATATACGGTTGCTATGGATTATAAAAAGAAATGCAGGGATCAGCAGGACAAAGTAGATATGTTGAAAAAAATTGTCATAATCCTGGATACCAAAACAGGGGTACGTAGCATGATCATCAAAAAGATTCTGGAACCATTCCGCCATGCGTGCGAAGCAGTCAGCAGACAGTTAAATCCTGATATGGAATTAATGTTCAGTTATGACAAAGGGTTAGATGTATATATGAGGAAACAAAAAGATGCGGAATTTATCCCAATCTCCAACATCTCTACAGGAGAATTTGTGTTTGTCGCATTTGTTTTAATGACAGTCATCGGACAACTGACACAGACACATATCCTGGTACTGGACAATCTGGATTCATTGGATAATGATAACCTTGGACAGCTGATCACATTATTGGAAAACGATACTACGTTTCAGAATGTTTTTATGGCAGCTGTCAACCATACAGACACCATGAAAACGCTGGAAAACTTTAACGATGTACAGACGATTTTAATGTAATCCATTAGGAGGCCCTTTGCGGTCTCCTTTTTTTGGGACGATTCATCATACTATAAGAAAGGAGGTTTTTATTTTATGGTAAAAGCGAGAAACATCATAGTTGTTACCGGAAAGATTAAGGCAATCCGGGAGAACAGACAGAGTGCAACGATTATTATAGAAAACCAGGGAGAAAAAGTAACGAGTTATCCTATTTTTTCCGTTTATGATACAGATCTGATCCGTGGTTTTCGTGTGAACATGAGGGTACAGATTACCGCACATGCAGAAAATAGAAAATCCATTGACTTTGATGATTCTGTCACCTATATCAAGGATTTTGTGGTGGATAAAATGGAACGACAAAAGAGGATGCTTGCCCCATATCTGTTAAATGAAAAGATTTCTGAATATGAAGGAGGTTTTTCCAGAGACCGGAATACCTGCCTGATGATTGGTAAGGTTTTTCATGTCTACCATCCTAATGAAGATTTTACGGTAGTGACATTACAGATCCCAAGTGGTTCCAGAATGAACCAGGCAGATGTCGTGTGTTTCAAAAGACAGGCAGAGCAGGCAGCAGAATTTGTTCCCGGTGATACGATTGCAGCCGGCGGATACTTGACTTCAAAACTGGAAGACCGAGAAGAGGCGATGGTTCAAAAACAATCGATCGTTGCAAGGGACCTGGAATATGTTTCGGGACTGATCTAGGGTATATTTTGTTTCCTGGTATTTTTTCCATTCTATGAATATGAAGTTTACAAATACGAAAGGAGAAAATACCATGAATGCAAACCAATCTGTCAAACCACAATCATCTATCACGGGTAATATGATGTCCTATACCTGGAGGGATGAAAAAAATGGGAGATGCTTTTTTCAGATTGCAACAAGAAGAGAAATGCCTCTAAAAGAAATGATCCAACGTACTGTTGTAAAACAGGATCTGCAGAAGATGAATGCTACATGGTATATCATCAACTGCGATGCATCTGAAACTGGAATTTCCTATTTTAAGGAAAAAACCCCGATCCGGATCTGGGGACATTTTAACGCTACAGAAAAGCCGGAGGGTATAGCTTACGATTTTGTTGTCGAAAAAGCAGAAGAAGCGGAAGCGGAAATTTTATCCATGATCGAATATCTGGTCACGTTTCCAGGTATCAGTTATGCGGATGCGGAAACGATCCTAAATAATCACGGAACAGATGTCTTCCGTATGGCTCAGTCCCCAGGAATTATCAATCGGTTGGTCGCAGAAACAAAATTACCAGAAACAATCATTCAGAACCTTTGTAAATCGATCAAAGAAACAACCGTTGAACGGGAACTTTTTGAGCTGACAAGGGACTGTGGCATGTCTTATGCGTTATGTGCGAAGGCAGTAAAGGTTTATGAAGAGAAAGCGATCCAACAAATCAAAAAATTACCCTATCTATGCGGAAGAAAATTGGAGATTCCATTTTTTGTCTGCGACCGTCTGGGAAAGAAATTTGGTATTCCACCAGCTGCACATCAAAGAATCCAGTATGCCGGTTTAAAAGCTGCAGAGATGTTATGTGCTAATGGAAATACCTTTTTTAAATTAGACAGATTTTATGATTCTGTCCATTTCTTACTCGAGCATGGTTCTTATCCGGAAAAAGTGCCAGTTGCGATGGTGACTTCGGCACTGGCTTCTGATTACAAAAAGGGAATGGATGAGGAGAAAGGTGTGATCGATCCGGTAAAGCTGGCGGCAGCTGAAAAAAGGGTCGCCAAAAACATCTTTCGGTTAGCATCAAATCCGGAGGAAGTGACTACTTTTTCCACCAGCCTGATCTCTTATGCAGAAAAAGCCTGTGAAAAAACATATGGAACCCAACAAAAGGAAGCATTTTCCACGGTCTTACGCTCTAACGGGGTTAAGATTGTTACCGGGGGACCTGGAACAGGAAAGACATCTACAATTCTCGGCATTCTGTTGGTCTATATGAAACTGCATCCAGAGCATAAGATCAGATTATGTGCACCTACAGGGCGTGCCGCACAAAGAATGGCAGAATCTACCGGCATGGAAGCAGTGACTGTCCACCGTCTATTAGACTACCGTCCTTTTGGAAGCTCCTTGATATGCAAGGACGCAGCAAATCCGATCGATGCAGACCTAATCGTTGTGGATGAGATGAGTATGATGAATATTGAACTATTTGATCTTTTTTTGGAAGCAGTTAAAACAGGGACTACATTGATCTTAGTTGGAGATATTAATCAGTTGGAAGCAGTAGGACCCGGCGCTGTACTTCAGGATCTTTTGGAAGCACCAGATACCTTGATCCCAAGAACCATGCTGACAGAAGTGTTCCGACAAAAAGGAGGTTCCCCGATCATTGAAAATGCCATGCGCATCAATTCCGGACTCAGCGATTTGGTTGCCTGTCAGGAATTTCAAACAATACATACGAAATCGGAAGAGGAATCCCTGGAAGAAATAAGGAAGATCATGATACAGTTATATGATCCTAAAAATCCATTTTCTTCTCAGATCCTATGTCCAGCACGAAAGGGATTGACAGGGATCCAAAACCTGAATGTGTATCTGCAGGAATTATTAAATCCTACAAAAAAAGGTTTTCAATACGGTTCCATCAAATATCGGTTGAATGACAAGATCCTTTTTACCAGGAATAATTATTCGATCCTGCCAAAAGAAAGTGGAGGAGAAATGGGGTTATACAATGGTGATATCGGTGTGATCAAGGAGATCAACGGAGAAGGGCTTTTAGTGGAAGTCAGGAACTTGCACTTCCAGATCACCAGAGATTTAATGGATGATCTCTGCCTTTCTTATGGAATGACGATCCACAAAAGCCAGGGGTCTGAATTTGAAACCGCAATTGTAGTCATGCCGGCAGAACCTAAAAATATGCTGGTGCGGAACCTTCTCTACACCGCAGTTACCAGGGCAAAAAAGAATGTGATCATTATCGATGAATCCAGTGCAGCTGAAGTGGCGATCCGTGTTTCCAGAAAAGGAAAACGTGATACCCGTTTATCCGGATACCTGAAAGGCACAACGATCATCAAGGATTAGAACTACAAAAAAAAGCAGGTCAGGAACCTGCTTTTTGCATATATGGATCTTTCTCATAACGGGAAAGTTTTCCCTGTATTAAAAACCGCAGCTGCCCATGTGCGGTACAAGTCGATAGGGTGACAATATGGTCTTTTACATCCGGCCATTTTTCTTTCAACATTACAGAAGAATTTTTCTGTATCTTTTCCAGATAATCGGAAAAATCATCTTCTGTTTCAAAAAAATATTCATATGCATCGGATGCATCCTGGACAGTCATGGTATTAAAGATTTCATAGATATAACGTCCATCTTCTGTATAAATATAGAAGTAAGGATGTTTTTTTATATATTTTTTTGACATATATTTACTGTTTGTGCCAAACATGGATCCGTTACGCATATTATGTCCATATACGATCGTATTCGGGTCTGTCCAGTCAGGAGAATTGTTGCTGGACATAAAAATACACCCATTGATATTGTACCCACGGTTGAATCCACGATGAAGATAATATGCATTGTCTTCTCCCTGTACGACAGGATAATTGACGTTCGGATCCATAACGATCCATCCTACCAGATCGCTATTTTGTCCTTTTAACTTTCCCCAATCAATCTTCATATAGGGATCCATCTTCGTTCCATTATCGGCCTCAGTTTTTGGCTTTTCTGTATTTTCCTGTGCTAACTCTTCGTATTCTCCTTTCCCATCCTCGTACTTTTGGTGCCACTGAAGAGCAGATAGGGCAAAGTAAAACGATAGGAATAATAAGGAAAGCCCGATTATTTTTCGAAATATTTGATGCATAAGAGAAAAGAAGGTCCTCAAATACTGAGAACCTTCTGATCACACTCCTTTCTTTTGGATCTTATTGTTTTTCTAGTTAAATGGCAGTTCATCATCGATGCCATCCGGAATGTTCATGAATCCTCCATTACCATATGGCGGGTTGTTCTGCGGCTGCTGATAATTCGTCTGCTGTCCAGCTGCGTTGTTAAAGCCCTGACCCTGTGGGTAAGCCTGCTGTCCACCCTGTGGCTGTCCGTAGTTACTATTCTGTGGCTGTCCATAGTTATTATTCTGTGGCTGTCCATAGTTATTATTCTGTGGCTGGTTCTGGTTGTTTCCCTGACCATTGCCTTTGGATTCTGCAAAATAGTGTTCTTCTGCCACCACATCAGTCGTATAGATTTTCTGACCATTCTGGTTGGTATAGCTTCCAGTCTGGATCCTGCCGCATACAACAATCCTTGTTCCCTGATGCAGGTATTTTTCGACAAAATCAGCATTTTTACCGAAAGCGATACAACTGATAAAGTCAGCGTTCTGATTTCCATCCTGTTTGGTACGGCGATCCACTGCCAGGGTATATCTCGCGTATTTCATCGGGTTCTGGCTCTGAGTCATTGAAATTGCCGGGTCCTTTGTTAATCTTCCCATTAAAATTACTTTGTTCATGAAAAAATCCTCCTTTTTAAAGGACGAAAGGAGCATATGTTTGTTTCTCCATTCGTCTGTATTTAGTATTCATATATAGTATGTAAAAACATTTTAAAAATAAAATCGTCTTTTACCATACTATATATAGAGAGGTGCAAGAAATGAAAAAAAAGAAAAAAATAAAAACAATCAATTTACCCACTTATAGTACAACTGGAAGAAATATAACCCCTGGGAAGAAACAGAAAAGGAAACAGATCCTTTTGACGGCTGGGATTGCTGCTGGGATCGCCTGTGTTCTTTACATTCCGCAATTTTTCTATACAACATCAAATCCGGATGTTAGTGTCTCTGCAGACACTACAGCGATCCGAAAGGTAAGTTCCGTGTTACGGAATTATCCGGAAGAAGATTTTGACGGCGATGGTATCAGTAACGCTGAAGAAGAACTTGCAGGGACAGATCCGTGGAACGTGGATACGGACGGGGATGGAGTTACAGATTACTGCGAATTAAAAATCACCAGTACAGATCCGCTGACTGCTGAGGTAACTTTAGCTGACAAACAAAAAAAATCGGATGCCGAAAATGGAAAATCGGTAGGTTCTCCTTATAAGATCGGCAATGTGATCCTATGGGCTGATGATTATGCTTCGAAAAGCTATGGATCTGTTGTGGAGACAATCAATGGATACCGTTTTTGTAATTTCCACGGATATGCCCAGTTTCCGGATACCGAAGGAAAATACGCATACGCCAACCAGAATGGTGTACATACGCTGTTAGGAAAACGAAATGAAGAAAATGCATGGAGGATCGATGGGGATGCCTCTGTAGAATTATATGACAAAAAATTAAAAGAAATTTGTGATTTATCAATTTTTGGATTCCATTTTTACCCGGATTCCAATGTGTTCTTTCGCGGGCTGTCCAAAATCCTTCCGGATCAAGGATTTTTGACTGCAACAACCAAAACAGATATCGATGTTGATCCGGATACCCGTGACGCTACAGTAACGGATATCCAGACGATGGAATACGATAAGGACGACCTGAAACGGTTCACTTTAAATAGTAATACTTTAAACGACCTGGTATATGTCAGGGATTCTATTAAGGACGATCATGCCTGTATTGCAGCATCCCTTTATGACAGCCAAAAAGGGGAATATGTCGTTTTGATCTATGGATATGACTACGATGGCAACTTACTTTGTGCGGATATCTCATCAGGAAAAATCCTTGGAAAGATCACAATCACGGAAAAAGCAAAAAAGATCATGAACAAAACAGGGGATATCGTTTCCATGTCCTATTTTGATTATCAGGGATTTGGGTTTAATTCCTTGCAGGGAGATCGGATCAGTTTCTTTGCAACAACAGATACCTCAAAAAACAACCTGGAGGAAAATCAGGGACAATCTGATGTATCGGAAGTAGTGCCAACTCCAGAAGCTACTCCAGAACCAGAAGCTACGCCAGAAGTTTCTCCGGAAGTATCCGAAGAAACTACAAACCCAGAGTCTCCGGCAGAACCAGCATCTGTCGAGCCATCCGAAGAAAATACACAGGAAACGGACAAAAATACTGCGGAAAAAGATCCTGAAAAAGAATCGAAGGGTACAGGAAACAAAAAGAATACGAAGGAGGCAGTAGAATGAGTATGCTAGAGAGTTTGAGAAACGGTATAAATGTGTGGGATCCGTACCTGCTAGTATGTATAGTCCTTTTGGTGGTTTGTTTTACCGTTCCCTTCCATAAAAAAAGAAAGATCAAAAAACAAATCCGAGACCTGGCAAACAATGCTACAGAAATGTCGCCGGAGGAATTTTTCAGAATGCGTAATTTTTCTCTGGATGGACGAAAGTCATATGCCAAGACTCTAAACTTTGCTGGCGTATATATTTTGTATAACAAAACGAAACATCTCTACTATGTTGGTCAGAGCAAACAGGTCCTCGATCGGGTGAATGCGCACTTCACCGGTCATGGGAATGGGGATGTATATGCAGACTACAAATGCGGAAATACCTTTTCCATCCGAACGATCAAACTGGAGGGTAGCGGATGTAAAACACTTAACGAGTTGGAACGGAACGCGATCATGACCTACGATGCCTACCGGAACGGCTACAACAAAACCCGGGGAAACAAAGGTTAAAAGAAAAAGTCCAGAGTATTTCTGGGCTTTTTTGTTTTGAAAGAAATTTAGGACTCTATAAGTATCAGCGAAATATTTTTACGAAAGGAGGAACATTAATAGAAAGACAATCTCGCTGCAATACAAAAAAGAGGTGTTGTTATGCCATATACAAAAGAACAGATAAGAGAATTAAAAGATGCAGTCACCCCACTGGAATCTGTAGAATGGCTGTTGGACCATGGATATCCAATTGAAGTAAAAGGATTAGGAAAAAAATATATCGATATCAAATGCCCCAACCCGGAACATACGGATCACACACTTGGCAGCTGCAAAATATCTACCGGAAAATATGACAGTCGACCAGGAAGCACTTGTTACTGCTATGCGTGCAATAAAAGAATGGACAGCCTGGATATTTTAAAACAGTTTCTTTCTTTTTCAGACTGTTTACAGGTCATGTCGGAGATCAGTGGGATGGAAACCACTTTAAAGACAAAAAAATTCAAAAAGTTTTCTACAATTCCGGAAAAAACCAGGAATGTTCTGGAATTTCCTTATATGTCGCGTTATCTGTACGTACCGGAACGTTACACAGACGTGAAACCGAAAGATACATACTATCAGGAAGAGCAGGAAGGGAAATATCTTATTATGAAGCGTGAATCCTGGAATCCATGGGAAGATCTGGATGCCGAGGCAAAAAGTTTCCTTCTGCGTGAAAAAGCAAAAGAACAAATGAGCAGACTCAGTGGTTTATGTACTCTGATCCTTCATACGGAGAACCTGGATACAGAATTAGCAGAATTTATCAATGGATTAGATAAAACAGAGTTTGTGAAATTTTTAGAAAAGCAGTTTCAGTCATGTCAAAAAATCTATCGATCGAATGGTGGTAAGTTGACGGATCTTCGGAAACTCAAGAAAAATATCAACCGAAATTACTGGCAAGAACTGACGGCAGAAGTAGAATTGCAAAAAGAAATATCCTGACAGGACCCTTGTGGTCCTGTTTTTTCGTCCAAAAAATTCTTATTTTTTAAATTTTTTACCATACTCTTAATATAGGAGGTTTTCATATGGTATATGGTTTTTTACATTGTCACAGCCATCATTCACAGATGGATTCGACAACCAAAATAGATGAATTATGTAAGACAGTAAAAGAAATGGGTGCCAAGGCAATATCCCTGACAGACCACGGTGTCTGCACAGGGCATATTGAATTTATGGATGCCTGTAAAAAGTATGGTTTGAATGGAATTCCAGGAGTAGAAGCCTATTTGGATACGGAATATGCAGAGAATGCCCATTTATTATTACTGCCACAAAATTATACCGGTTATCAGGAACTTTGCCATGCAGTAACGGAATCAAATAAAAACCAGCGGTCTATAGGTGGAATCAACACGCCAGTAATGACAAAAGAGATTCTTGCAAATTCCTTTGTATCTGGCAATGTTATCGCAACAAGTGCCTGTATCAGTGGTGTTCTATCAGCAATCTTATTAAAGAATCAAAAGATCCATCATGAGATAGAAAAATTGGAACGAAAACAAGAACGTTGTATCAACCCCAATGATCCAGAATATTTACAGTTGATCATACAGCGGGATACACTTTTCTCGGATGTTTCTGCTATGAAAGAAAAAAAGAAAGAATTGCAAGTACTTGCAGGTAAAAAATACAAACAAAGGGAGAAAAGCCTGAAAAGCCTGGATCCGGAAACAGAATTGTATGATTTGACAAAAGAAAAACTGGAAAAAGAAAAAAATGAATCAATGAACGCAGCAGCACTGTTACCAAAAGTAACTACAGACTTGAAAGTTGCGTCCGCCAAGCTTACCAGAATAAATAATGCGTTAAAAAAAGCACAACAAAAAGTTTCAACATATCAAAAGTATGAAACTCAAAAGGCAGAATGGAAGCAGCAGCTTATGGATAAAAATATGCTGGTGAAAGAAACTGAAAAAGAACTATTATGGTTTGTCCGGGCTTTTCATGGAAAGTTTTATGTAGAATTACAATACCACGGATTAGACAGCGAAGCTTATGTAATGCCGATTTTAGCAGAATTGGCACAAAAGCATCATATTGAAGTTGTTGCCACAAATGATGTACATATTCTACGACCGGAAGATGCAGAAGGCAGATCTTATATGAGAAGTATGCGTTTTGAACGGTTTGAAGAAGTAACTAAAAGTGACCGGGAATTATATCTGAAAGATGACCAGGAACTGACGGATGTTTTGAAACAAATCCTTCCATTACCTATTGTGGCAGAAGCAATCGGAAATATCAGAAAAATATGTGACAGTTGTCGTGTGGTAATCCCAAGGGTTCCAGATGTCCATCATTACCCAGTCATGCGCGGTTCGGATGGAAAACCGATAGATGCTGAAAAAATGCTCCGGAAAAAAGCTTACGATGGTCTTTATGATAAGATGAAAATTGTTCCTAAAGCATACCTGGACCGCCTGGAATATGAATTGCATACGATCATTGATATGGGATTTTCCAATTATCTTCTGATCGTGGCAGATTATATCCAGGAAGGAAAACGGTTGTCCAGGGAGAAAAGTCCTTACCATATTGGATATGGAGTAGGACCTGGTCGTGGGTCTGGAGCTGGATCTTTAGTAAACTATGCCCTTGGTATTACCGCATTAGATCCAATCCAGTACGGATTATTGTTTGAACGATTTTTAAATAAGGAACGGGTTTCTATGCCGGATATCGATGTAGATTTTGCAAAAGAAATACGTTCTGATACGATTCGATATGTACAGAAGTTATACGGGGAAGAATCTGTTGCCTGCATCCGGACGGTTATGACCCAACAGGCAAAAGACTGTATTCACAATATGGCAAGGGTATATGGATACAAAATGTATCCACAGGAAAAAGAAGATGATCCAGGAAGAAGCCGTATCCGTGGACTTGGAAACCAGCTTTGTGGACTGCTGCCCGATGATCTTAGCACATTAAAAGAGCAGCTTCCTTTATTAAAAGCAAAATGTTCTTCAGCAGAGCAAAGAGAGATTTTGCAAATGGCGGCAACTGTGGAAAATACGATAAAATCCTTTTCTTTCCACGCAGCGGGGGTTATCATCGGAGACGGCAAACCATTATCATCGTATATCCCTGTTTTTTATAATAAAGCACAACAGCAATGGGCAGTTTCTTGTAATATGACGGAAGCAGAAGATATCGGGTTACTGAAAATGGATGTGCGAATTGTTCGCTAACGAAACACTCCAGAGATGGAAACAAGTTAGCGGAGCAAGGAAATGAAATATTGGAATACAGTTGGTACAAAAGTGGTCAGAACCCACCTGCTGGAAAAGATAGAGTAATGAACTTGTTTAACTATTAGTTTGATATAGAGTGGTGAAATTCCACTTGAGGAATAAATGTCGATATTCCTACCCTGAGACTCCGATATGCTGTTTAGCCTTAACGCTAAATGGTATAAAGCTCGGTAAAGTCGGCTGAAAAGAAACCTACATGGATGAAATATATAAGTAAAATTGGTACAAAAGTGGTTAGAACCCGCCCGTTTGAAAGTATAGAGTAAGAAGTATGGTGACGAAGTAAGTCGGGGGTCCTTAAGATGAATAATCTTTAAAAAATAATATGCTTACTCACCGGGAACTGTCGTATGAAAGGCTCGTAATTTAAGACCCCATTGAAAAATGGGTTGTCCCTATCGGGAAACTAATCGTAGTAGTATTATTGTCCATTGAGACTACTATTTTTATCGCACAGACGATATTAGTTCTGATTCCATTCGACTAAAGGAAGAAAGAACGGTTAGCGGGTTAAAGACAGAAGCTAAGTTATTATAATAAAGGATAAAACTAATGGAACAATTGAACCTTGAAAGAAAATGTTAAGGCAGTTAAGTGCCAATGATTCTAATAAGTAGGAAATGACTTATGAATTCAAGGGGCAGCAGCCCGTAGTACCAATGAAGGTGGTGATAAGCCATTGGAGGGAAGGGGCATAGTCGTAAATAGAATATTGTAAGAATAGTTTAATTGCTAAGGTAGCCGCTGAGCGAAACGAACTAACCAATATAAAGTGTCACGGAGGTGATGCTGTTGGGGACAAAACTTAACAAGGTTCCGTCAAATGAAGCAGAACTTAACAAACTCTAACAAGACATTTATTTGAAGACAAAGGAAAACTATGAAAGTGATATAAAAAGCAACTTTACAGGTATTCTTGAAATTATAGCATCAGAAGCTAATATAATTACATCAATCCATAAAATCAAAGCCAACAAAGGTAGTCATACTGCTGGTATAGATGAGAAGGAAATTGATGATTACTTAAATAAGGGATTTGATGAAGTTATAGAAATTGTGAGAGCAAAATTATATGACTACAATCCTAGTATGGTGCGAAGAGTATGGATACCTAAACCTGGTAAGTCTGAAAAAAGACCACTTGGAATTCCAACGATTATTGATAGGATAATTCAAGAATGTGTGAGAAACATCATTGAGCCAATTGCAGAAGCCCAGTTCTTTGAACATTCATATGGCTTCAGACCAATGAGGTCAGCTGATATGGCGATAGCAAGAATCAAACACATAAACTTCCATGCTAAATGTTATTGGGTCGTTGAAGGAGATATAAAAGGCTTCTTTGACAATATAGACCACAATACAATGATAAACAGCTTATGGAATCTTGGTATCAGAGATAAGCGAGTGCTTAGTATCATTAAGCAAATGCTAAAAGCTGGTGTAATGGATGAATGTAGTAAAAGTGAATTAGGAACCCCACAAGGAGGAATAATATCACCACTACTTGCAAACATCTACCTAAACCGATTCGATAATTTTATGACAGGTGATTTTGAAAGGAAAAAACTTAAAAAACCGCATTCCAGAAGAGATGGTGAAATATCAGCAATGAGAAAGCACAGCAATCTCAAAACCTGCTATTATGTCAGATATGCAGATGACTGGGTTATTCTAACGGATAGCCAAGAGGATGCAGAAAGACTAAAGTTTAAAGCAAAGAAGTATCTACATGATACTTTGAAGCTTGACTTATCTGAGGAAAAGACATTAATTACCAACGTCTGTAGTAAACCCATTAAGTTCCTAGGGGTAGAAATCCGAATGGTAAAGAAAAATGGGAAATGGGTTAATAAAGTTTCACCTGAAAGTGAAAGATTCAAAAGGAAGATGAAGGATTTAAGTCGTGAAATATTTTATATCAGGAAAACATCGACTTTGGATGCTGATAGACTTATTGAGAACATCAACCGAGTAAATTCAATCATTGTAGGACTCATCAATTATTATAGTATGTGCGACCAAATTAGTGTAGTGATTCGAAAATATGCCTGGTTGTTAAAATATACAGCCTATAAGTCACTTAAACGATATGGAGGTCAATGGATTAGAGCCAACGAAGTTTCAAATCTTATTGGACTGCACTATGGGCATAAAGCCAACATACCTGCAATCAAATATAAAGATATGTATATAGGAGTCACTGATATAAATTTTGCAAAATGGGATAACCCAAGATGTAAAAATCAAAATGAAACACCATATACACCCGAAGGTAGGGAGCTTTATAACAAGAGGATGAGAAAAAAGGGATTAAAAGTGCGAACGGATGAAGTTAATTCGACAACACACGCATTCTATATAAGAATGAGTAAAAATCCACTATATAACTTTGAATACTTTATGAATAGACCATACACATACAACAGAGACAAGGGGAAATGTAAGATTTGCGGAGGATATATTGAACCAAACGAAGCAAGATTTCACCATGTTGATAAGAAGTTGCCTATGAACCAAATGAACAAAGTGAAGAATTTAATCACAGTTCACCAATATTGTCACGATTTAATTCATAGTAATACAGAGTCAACAAGTCTGTCAGAAAAAACACTAAAAAATATTGAAAAATATCGCAACAAATTTAACGGTTAATATCTGACAATATTCGAAAGTAGTTTACCGAAGACTACTATTTACGATGGAACGCTGTGTGCGGTGAAAGTCGCACGCACAGTGTGAAGGAGGGGAAAAGGACACCAAACAGGTAATGCTGAGGTTGTTCCTTACCTATTCCTATTTTCTGGGATTGATCAACCTGGATATTATCTCAGAATGTATCCGGCGGATCATGAAAAATACAGGCATTGCTATTGATCCTGAACATCTTCCATTTGAAAAGGAAGTTTTTGAAAATATTTTTGCTAAAGGGGAGACCTCCTGTGTATTTCAGGTAGAATCACCCGGTATGAAGAAAATGCTTCGAGAATTCCAACCGGATTGCTTTGAAGACCTGATCCTTTTGATTGCTGCATACCGCCCGGGTCCTATGGATTTTATTCCGGATATTATTGCTGTGAAACATGGCAGGAAAAAACCGAAATATATCCTTCCACAGATTGAAAAAATTCTTTCAAAAACCTATGGACAATGTATCTATCAGGAACAGCTGATGTCCATTTTCCATGAATGTGCAGGATTTTCCCTTGGAGAAGCCGATATTATCCGTCGATATATGTCCAAGAAAAAAGTAGAAAAGTTTTTACAATACAAACCTCAGTTTATCCAGGGAATTGTAGGAGCGGGGGCTTTGGCAGAAGACGCAGAAAAATTATGGAATTCATTGGAAGGTTTTGCCAAATACGCATTTAATAAATCCCATGCAGCAGTTTATGCCCTCATCTGCTATATCACTGGCTGGCTGAAATATCATTATCCGGCAGAATACATGTGTGCTGTTCTGAACCATACAGACGTAAAAAAGATCCCATTTGTAATCCAGGAATGTATCCGTATGGGGCTTCATGTATCCGCTCCAGATATCAATACATCTGTCGAACAATTTTCAGATTGTGACCAGGGAATCATCTATGGGCTTGGTGTTATTAAAGGAATGAAACAGGTAGATGCTCAAAAGATTATTCAGGAACGGTCACAAAATGGAAAATATCCGGATATTGCCAGCTTTTTATTACGCACGGACATTACAGAAGCAGCTTTTGAAAAAATGATCCGAAGCGGAAGTTTTTCAACATTCTTAAAAAACAGGAGTTTTCTTTTGGCTTCTATGGAAAAAATAATCAAAACCAAAAATGAAGTTTTGAAAAAACAAAAGGCACTTTCCGCATTGAATGAAGAGGGATCACGAAAGGATGTCAAGAAAGCAAAAGAGCAGCTGGACCGTACACTGGAAAAATATCAAACTTTATTCCAGCTTAAAAGTCCAGTGGAAGACGCATATCTGGAGAATTTGAATGAAGAGAAAAAGCTGCTGGGAGCTTATATTACTTCCAACCCGTTGCAGCAATATGAGTATTTAAAAGAAAAGCCAGATATCGGTTCACTTTCCCAAATTGCTCCCCAAGGCAATTATATTGGAGTGATCACAAACCTTGAAGTCAAGAAACAACGGGATGGAAGACAGATGGCAATCTTTACGCTGGAAGACTGGGAGGGAAGTATGGAGTGTATCTGTTTTTCCAATACATTTTCCTGGTACGAAAAATATCTTTACGAAGGCTCCGTCATACAGGTACAGGCAGTTTATAACAATAAAAAAGGCAATCTGATCGTAAAAAAAATAAATGCCTGTAAAAAATATAAAAGAAGTATCTTTATTGCTTTCAAAGACCGGCAGTCCTGGGAATCTGTACGGGAACAGTTACTGGCATTTGAAGATCCAGATGGACATCCGTTGATTTTGTTCCAGGAAGATACTGGGGGAATCTGGGAACATGTCAAGTGCCACGGAAGAGAACTTCTTGTTAACGAAAAAATTCTGGATACCAACGTTCCTGGAGCGATCCAGCAACAGCTGCTTTTCTTTTAAAAGAGGCCATATGGTCTCTTTTTTTTACCCATATTTACCATACTATATATAGAAAGCAAAAAAGTTTTTTTAGGAGGTAATTATATGGAATTTAAACCAGGAATCAATTTTCGTATTACAGGAACTATCAAACGGATGGAAGTGTTGGAGCGAGGAAACTGCCTTGTTACCATCAGCACTTCTGCGGAAGGTCAGATGCGTGATGTACGCATCCGTTTCTTTGAAGTAGCAAAGGTATTACTGTACCGTGTCCGTGATCGGATTCAGGTAGACGCTCATATGCAGATCCGCCGCTCGATGCAGGGAGACAGACGGGTCTATCGCCCGGAACTGATCGGAGATACCGTTACTTTAATCCAGCGCAGATTAAGTTCCGCGATGGAAAACAATATGGATCCGCAGGAAATGATGAACCAGCAGGCAGATACAAACTGGGGACTGGTAGAGGGTACGGTAAGTGGACTTTATTCTCCAAATGATAAAGCCACGATTCTTTCAGTGACTGTCCCACATGGGGAACGGGAACAGCGTTGTCCGATCTCTTGTCTTGGAAGATTTAAGTCTATCGCGGATCAGTTGAAAGAAGGAGACCGTATTGCCGCAACTGTTTATGTTTCCGTCCGTGAAGCAGATGAGAACCATCCATTCAGCCAGAACCTGGTCTGCACAGATTTATATAAATTCAAAGAGGAAGAGCCGGAACCGGCCGTGGAGGCTGCCCATGCAACAGAAGAACCTGAAGAATAAGGCACTTGTAGGTGCGTTGGCTTGTTGCCTTTTATTTGGTGGATGCTCTATTGATCCACCAGACCCAGACAATGGAACTTACGCAACGCAATACCCACAATCTGCCCTGGAATACAGCATTTATTTGAATAAACAGATCACAGTGTTTACCAACCAGATCTCCACACGTTTAAACCACGCTGTCCATTCCAATGACGGGAACTATGAGAACGAAGCAGATCTGGCTCAACAGAGTGTAGACATCATGCAGGATACGTTAGATGAAGTTACAGCTACGGAATCTTCTGATTACAGCGAAGAAAACCGTCTGTCTGTCATAGAAACGATGCAGACCGCGATTGATCATATGAAAGACTATACCGCAGCAGTCAAGAATGGAGAATCGGATCTTACCGATTATACACATTCTTTTGAAAATGATTTTAACGCACTGACCGGATTAGCTTCCTTATACAACCAGTAGAAGGGAAGGTGTTCATTTTTGGCAAGAGAGAATTATGTCCTATTATATGGCATGGTAGAACGAAATCCGGATATTACTGTGGATGAAGACGGACAATACAAAAAAGGAAAAATCATTTTACGTACTGCAAGAAAATCCTTTGCTACGGAAGATATGCTCCTGCGTGGTGACATCCGTTGGGATGGTCCTTGCATCTATTCCAAAAGTCCTATGCTGATACGAAAGGTTTTTACAAAGATACGTGCTGGAGACATGCTGTTGGTCAAAGGTAATTTGTGTACGCAAGAAGTAACAAGACGTGCCACCTGTCCTAGATGCGGCAATATTGTCAGGAAGCCTGGAGGCGTGATCACGTATATTGACCCAATCTGTATTTATATTGAACAATTGGGAGAAGTCTCTTTTGAGGAATATTGTGAAGAACGATCTCTCAATCCGGAAGAAATCGCACTTTTACGAAAAACTGGACTGATTGGTATTACTGAAGAGCAGGCAGCTGAAATGATGCAGCGGAAGGTTGAAATTTCAAATCAGGTTTATCTGGACGGGGAACTTTGCAGGGAGCCAACCGTGTATGAAGATACCATCAATCACCATACACAGACACAATTTCAGATTGCAGTAAACAGAAAAAGATATATCCGGGAAGACAATCCGGATAAACGGACGGATTATATCTGGATCAAAGCCTATGGAAGGCTTGCAAAAGAGTATCAGGAAGTCCTGCATCTGCATTCCAAAATTACAGTCAATGGTGCGCTTCAAACACGAAAGGTGAACATAGATTTTTTCTGTGACCGCTGTGGGGAAGTATTTCAAAAAGCCAACCTATCACAGGAAGTTGTGCCATATTCCATCGAATACCGGGAAGACTGTGATATTCCGGAAGAAAAAGAAAGGGATTCATATGAGGAAGAAGAATAATTTAGCAGATCGTTTTACTTCCAATAGGACTCCGCAGGAAGAAACCCTGAATCCTGGGGTTTCTTCTGTTAAAGAAGAGCAGTTTTCGGAAGAAAATCTGGAAATGGAAGAATTGGTCCAAGCACATAAGGAAGAAGTAAGACAGAGAAAAGAACAGCGTTTCTTAAAATTCATGAGCGGAATCCTGATCGCAGGTTCCGTTTATTTGTGTTTCCTGATTTATGGGGTTTTTGTGACCGATTACCATTATACCGATGATGGAAAGATTGCCCCTGAAATTCTTACCGTAAAAGATATCAAACAGGAAAAAGAATTTGATACTGTTTTATATCAGTATTTAAAATGCAGAGATTTGTATGAGAAAGCACTGATGCTGGATTACCGGTTAGGAAAAGGCGAAGAAGATCCTTTAACGATTGCCCCTTTATACGAAGAACTGTTGGATGAAGTTTCTGATCTTTCTATAAAAACAGATGCTTTAACGGTTGAGACCAAATACACGAAGATCAAAGAAATGCTTTTATCCTGGATCAAGAACGATATTGCTGTTTATCTGCAAAATATGTCTTCCTCTATTTCCCAGAATAATTCCGAAACAGCCCAGAATGCTTTGAGTGATCGAAATCGCACCTATGCGAACTTTTCTAATGTTACTCAAAATATCGTTGCATTAGGAGATCAGATTGAGGGCGTAGACCTGACAGATATCAAACAGTGGACACCAGAAGATTATGTAAATACAGAGATTAATGGGGAATAGGTATGGGAAACGATAAATCATTTTATACATTATTAAACAAATACAACACGCTATTAGCCCAGACGCAGGATCTGAAAGAACAGCTGGACAAAAGTAAAGAGAATAATGCGGAAATTCTGCAGAAAGATAAGGTGATTGAAAAGAACCTGCGGGATCTGTGCGCCGATATCCTGGCAAAAGATCCAAAGGAAATGAAACTTGGGCAAGAATATTCCTGGGATAAAATCGATTTATTATCCCTTATCCAGAAATCAAGAAATGTGTTTAAAAAATACAATGAAGATAAAAAGGATTTTTTGGAACAATTGGCAGATACCTGTGAAGACCGCGGCAGACAGATTGAAAGCCTGAAATCACAAATAGAAGAACTACTCATGAATCCGGCAGCCCGATCTTTGACCCCGGATCAGTTACAGGCCAAATGTGAGAAGATCGAAAAAGACGCAGCTGTGGTAAAAAAAATGAATCCGGAAGTAAAAAAATCTGTAGAAAATGGAAAGATCAATCTGATCCATGAAGAAGATACGGATCCAATGTTGGAAGAAGAGGAGGAGGCTTATCAGAATATTGAAAAATTGAACCAGCCTCAAGAAAAAATAACGGCAAATTCCATCCCCGGTACATCTGCAAGAAAGAAAATCCAAGATTTGAAGAAGCGGAAAAAGCCGATCGTTGCCATGGAAAATTATCAGGATACCCTGAATCAATTGGATGAAGAATCAAAGCTTGTGATGCGTATCATCGGGGAAAAAGGAATTTCACAAAGTAAAGATATTCTAGTGGAATGTGTTCAGCAGGATCAGGCTTTATCCAATGCAAGACTACGGAGTTCTTTAAAGTTTTTAAAAGGATTACAGATCTTAACGGAAGAAGAGCTGAGGGTTTGGGCAAAAATCTCTATTTTTTATTTCACACCAAAGGGACGAAAAATCTATGAACTATTATTCGATGAAAAACCTACTCTGTCGGAAGCAGAAAAACTGATTGCAGAACATACAAGCCTCACTCATGGATATGGGATTCTAAAGACAGCGGAATTGATCCGCGCACACAATGATTTTGTTTCTGTGAATGAGTGGAACCGAAAAGACCCGATTCCGATATCCGCCGGTTCGTCCTACATACCGGATATCATCTGTGAAACAGCTGGCGGCCGAAAGTTTTATATCGAATATGAGTGTGCCAATCATACACAGGTTAATTTCAATGCAAAGTGTAATAAGATGCTGTCAGTTTCTCCAATACTGAACTTTATTGTTCCAAACAGGGCGGCTGAAGAAGCTATCAATTCACAGATCCGTCAGTGGATTACAAATAAAGGACGGGAAGCGGTCAGTCATGCAACGATCCGTGTAACGACCATTGCCCTGATTGCGGACGTAAATCTTATTGAAAACAAGTCCTGGCACTTTGTGTATAATCTTTCCAAAAGTGAAGTGCCGGAAGTAAATTAAGATTCCCCGCGGATATATCCCGCGGGGTTTGTTCTTTGATTGTTTTTACATTCTATAGGTAACAGGGAGGTGACTTGTATGTTGGAGTCTTTTTTGGCATTCAACCAGAATGCTGTCAGTAATTTTTTATACTTATTATCCAGCAATAGCTTTTTATTCCTCTTGATCATAGGTGTGCTTGGCACAATTTTTTTGAAATTGAAAGAGGAATACGATGTAGCAGCGAATGATAAACATTCGATTATTTAGGAGGTGATTTTGTGGATGAAGAATTAGTATATAAACAAAACATGAGCAGGAATGAAGCCATGAAGATTTTGAAGGCTATTACGATCCCTCTGGCCGTTTTTGCCCTGGGCTTGTTTACCATCAATCTTTTTGGAGCATTCGGCAGGAAACTTGTTTGTCCATTATCCGGGTTTATGTGGATCATTGGTGTAGCGGTCGCATTTCTAATGCCTTCACAGAGAAATGATACGTTGAACCACATGCTATTGATGTTGTCTGTATATTACAGCACCCTGATCACTTTTCATGTAGTATTGAGCATAGTCTCAGGGGTCAGTTCAGAAATGATCGTAGCAAGTTTCCAACAGGCAATCCCTACATCTACGGGAAATACTATTCCCGGATATCTGCAGACGGCGATGTGGTTTACCGGTGTATTAGTCCCATTAGGAGAAATTGCCATGCAGTTAAAACGGTTATTCCAGTTTAAGCGGAATCAGACACTGGCAAAAACATTTGCCCAGAAACGTGGTCTCCGCAACGGTGGACGTACAAATGATAATATCACTTTTTAAGAAAGGAGAAACGTTATGCTTTCTTTATTTCAAATGAAACAGATCCTGCATCCGGTTATCGACTCTACCCCGGAAGATGATTTCCGTATCCTGGATTCCTGGGCGGAGTATAAGGAAAGTTCCGACAGAGATCCAGAGAAACGGAATTTGGATTATTTATGCTATGAAATGGAAGTCATGAACCCGATGACCGGAGAACGGACACATTGCTATAAAGCAATCAAATTAGCGCGTGTTGTCCGACTTCCTGCAGATGCGAAACAATCTACGGCCTTGATGGATATGCAGGAGCAGATCTTAACAGCTGTCAATCAGCAAAATATCAATCTGATCACAATTATTGCAAATGTGATCAAACCGGTAGCCGTTGGACTTTTATATCTATATGGTGTACAGGGCGTAGCATCATCCATTGACCGTGCAAAGGATAAAGCGAAAAAAGGATTTTTAAGCTTCATTTATTCCATGCAGGGAACTTTTCGCGTGCTGGAGCTTCGATGTGCAAATGCGGAAGAAACAGAATGGCTCCGTGAGAAAATGTATAATATGGACTATCTGACTGTTGTCCGCGGTATTCCGAAAGCGAACAAAGCCGGTGAAAATATGGGAAATAAAGGCATGGGAGGTTCCAATGTCAATCCCGATTCCCAAGGAACCCTGGAGGAGATCATTACCGGTATGGCTGATTATGAATATGTGATCCAGATCCTTTCCACCCCGGTATATACTGATACATTGATGTCCTGGCAGCGTCAGTCCCAGATTGAAATGTCAGACTGGTATGGACAGCTGCAGGGAACAAAATCACTGAGTATGAACCTTTCCATTCCTATGATGTATATGGCGAATGCCAGCCAGAGCCAAGGGTGGAGTAAGGCATATACGGATGCCAATACTGTCAGCTATGCGCAAGGAGAAAGTTTTACTACCAGCCAGGGACAGTCGGTTGGCGAATCTTTATCCCAGACGTTTGGACAATCTTATGGACATAGTGAAGGACAATCTCTTTCCAATTCCTATTCGCAGGGAGTCAGCCACACGCAGGGAGTCAGCTATGGGGAAACATTTGGACACTCTGTAGGGCAAAACAGCGGGTTTTCCATTAATCAAAGTCAGGGTGTATCTTCTGGCAGTGCTTTCGGGCAAAACCAGGGTATTTCCAGTAATATCGGATCCTCTGTCAATCAGGGTGTTTCTGAAAATACCGGGATTTCCCATGGGCAATCCTCTTCCGTCAGTCAGGGATTGTCGCATTCCTTTGGTACATCCCAGAGTCAGGGAATGTCACAAAGTACTAATATTTCCCAGGGGCATAGCACCTCTCAGGGAAACAGTTACAATATGAGTTATGGACAGAATGTCTCCCAGTCTCACAGCGTTGGGAATAATCAATCTTTCGGATGGAACCAGTCGCAGAGTATGAACCGTGGACAATCTGCATCTTTCGGACAGTCTTCCTCGGAAAGTATGAGCCAGGGGACCAATTCTTCTTATGGATTTGGTCAGAGTGACAGTTATGGACAAAGCCATAGTGGTTCGTCTACGTATGGACAGTCCTTTAACGTAGGACACAGTTCATCCACAGGAATGAGTCTAGGGATCAGTGGAGGCTTACCTGGAGGTATTTTAAATGCCAATGCTCAGGTCAATGCATCCAATTCGGATTCCTCCTCGATTGGAGAGAGCAGTTCAAACAGCGTCAGCAATGGAGTCAGCTCTTCCCATGGATCCAGTTTCAGCAGTTCCGTAGGATCGTCTGTTTCTAATGGGGTCTCTCATGGACAAAGCACTTCCATCGGAAGCAGCCTGTCATATGGAAGCAGCGTTGGTCAAAGTGGAAGCGTAGGAGCAAGTGAAAGCTATGGAACCAATATCGGGCAGAGTTTAAGCCAGGGTTGGGGTGCCAGCCAATCTGTCAGCGATTCTTATAGTATCGGAAATGGTATCAGCCAATCGCAGACACAAGGAATTAGTGAGAGTTCCGGACTCAGCCAGTCACAGGGATATGGGGAAAGCAGCAGTTTAAGCCAATCCCTTGGCACTTCAAACAGTTATGGCATGTCTTATGGGAATGGTGCTTCTTCAGGAGTCAGTGCATCCCAGAATGTAGGACAGTCTGCAAGTTTGAGTTATGGTCAGAACTTTGGACAATCCGAAAGCTATTCTGCATCCCAGAACTTCGGAAGGTCTGAAAGTGTAGGTACGAGTGAGACATTTGGACAAAGTGTTGGACAAACAGTCAGCAATTCCGTATCAAATTCCGCTTCTACGGGATATGGACAGAATGTAGGCAGGACAGAAAGCGTTTCTAATGGACAAAGTTACACGACCAGTAATGGAAGTTCCCAGGGAACCAGTAACGGAACAACAGGGACTACATCCCTCGGAACCAGCAGTTCTATGGGACTTGGACCAAGTATCGGATACAGTAAATCCTACCAGTGGCTGGACCAGGGAGTAAAAGACCTTCTGGAACTGATGGAGTTCCAAAATGAACGGATTAAAAAGGCTTTACGGGGACAGGGGGCTTTTTATACTTATGTATATATTGCCTGCCCGACTGCGGATGCCCTTTCGGTTGCCCAGGCTGTTGCAAAATCCACCTGGCAGAATGAATTTGCTATGACAAACCCAATTCAAGTCCTAAATCTTACGGAATCAGAACAAAGGCATCTGTTATACCATTTTGCAGCTTTTTCTGCTGACGTTACAAGGGAAGATGTTTTCGGAACAGAGGAATATAATTATTGTACGGTATTGCTCCCGGAAGAATATGTCGCATATACCCACTTACCACGAATCTCAGAAGGAGGTGTATTTGCTACGGTACAGGATATTCCAAAATTTGCAGCGCCTTCTGGCATGAAGGGAGATATTTATATGGGAGTGATCCTGAATGCAGAGCGTTATACCTTCGAACATGGATACCGGACTGCGTTTGATTACCGGATCGATGAAAATCAGCTGATGCACGGATTTTTCACAGGGGCATCTCGATCTGGAAAAACAGTGGCTGCAATGCGTTTCATCGCGGAGCTTTCCAAGGTCCGCAGGGCAAAAACAGGAAAACGTCTGCGGATTGTGGTTATGGATCCGAAACAGGATTGGAGAACCCTTGCAAGGTTTATTGAACCGGAACGGTTTAATTTCTATTCCATGGGAAATCCGACATTCCAGCCGATCCACATCAATCCATGGAAGGTCCCCAAAGGCGTTTATCCACAGATCTGGATCGATGGAGTAATCAATATCTACTGTCGTGCATACGGTCTTCTGGAACGAGGCAAACAGATGATCAGTGATGTGGTCTACGAACTGTATAAAGAAGCTGGAGTATTTGAAGTATCCGACAAGGAAAACTGGAAAGAAGAAGTCCCAGAACGTTCCTCACAGATTAATTTCCAGTCCATTTATAATCGAATGGAAGAGAAGAGGGATCAGTTAGTCGGTGCAGGAAAATCCGGAAATGATACCAAAGATGCATATGCAAGACTGATCGAACGTCTTTCCTGTTTTTCCAGACCGTACTCGATCGAATCCAAGTTATATGGCACATCGGATGGAATCGCTATTGATGATCTGATCGGTGCGGATGATGTAACCGTTCTGGAATCCAAAGGATTGGAAAATACGTTCAAGAACTTCATTTTTGGTGTGATCACCAGTGGATTTTTTAAATTCGCTTTGGCGCATGAGGGTGGATATCTGGCAGATGACCAATATGAAACCGTTCTGGTATTGGAGGAAGCCAACGAGGTGCTGACTGGTAGTGATACTGCAGGTACTGGAGGTGGATCAGGTGCAGAGCTTTCCGGACAGTCCGAATTTGAACAGATTCTGGACCAGTCAGCCGGATATGGACTCTTTATCTTTGCAATCACACAGAAAATTGCGGATATGCCGTCTTCCGTCATTGCTAACAGTGGTCTGGTCTTCGCCGGACGACTGAAACGTGCAGATGATATTAATGTTGTTGTCCGAACCATCGGCCGTGAAGAACGGATCGATGACCGTGATATTGTCAAATGGTTTCCTCGAAGTCCTACCGGATGGTTCGTTTGCCAGACTTCCAGGACATTTGATTTCAAGGATGCCGAACCGATCCTTGTTCAGATCAGTCGACTGAATATCCATGCACCGTCCAATGCGGAACTGGATGAGATCCTGATTCAGAAGAAAATTGCAAAAGTTATGTCGGCTTAGAAAACAGCCCGCAGGGAAACCTGCGGGTTTTTTGTACCTAATTTACCATACTATAAGTAAGAGAAAATACTTTTTTTTGAAAGGATAAAAAATATGGAAAACTATAATGTTGTACTTATGGATCACGGGAACAATTGGGAGAGAGTTGCAAAACGAACAAAAGGCACCTCTTGTACGGTCTTTTCCCCCAAAAAAGAAAAGAAATTGCAGATCAACCCTTGGAAAGTTCCATATGGGTTCGATCCAAAAGATTGGATGAGCAAAGTATTAGTCCAGTTTTGCCGGGCAGAAGGATTGTTGGAAAGAAGCAAGGTATTGATCGAAGAAGTAGTCACAGGGCTTTATAAGGAGTTCGGAGTCTTTGAGGAAGGGATATCTGCAAAAGAAGTAAGCGAGCGTTCCTCAAAAGTTACTTTCCAGAAATTGTATACAGAACTGGAAGCGTATCTTTCCAAAAAGGTAAATGCGATGGTAAAAGAACGGCTTCTTAGTCATTTTTCAGATTTTCAGGACCCGGATTCCTTCCTCTGTTCCTTCCTCGGATCTTCTAATGGCGTATCCATAGATGCCCTGATCCATACAGAAGGGGTCACTGTTCTGGATTGCGAAGGACTTCGGGAATCCTCCATTGGGTTTGTATCTGAACTGCTAGTGTATACCTTTTTTTGTTATGCTTACAAAAAAACAGATGGATTTTTTGCTAAAGACGAGTCAGAAACATTCCTTTGTGTCCTGGATGCAGAAATTTATGTTCCAGTCTACGATTTTCAGGACATGGGTGTGACTTTCGAACCGGATTCTCTCGGGTCCGATTTTGGAAAGATACAGGATGCAGCAGCGGCATCGGGGCTGTATCTGTTTTCTTCTTCCACCAGATGATTTTGCTTTTTTACAACCCGCAGGGAAACCTGCGGGTTTCTTCATGCTAATTTTACATACTATAAGTAGAAGAAAAAGAAAGGAGGACGGGTTTTCCCGTAAATTTCATGGCAAAAAACAAAAAAATCTTAACGATTCTGATCGTGGCAATCGTGGTAGCGATCGCAGGTGGCATTTCTTTATATTTGTATCTGTCGCCACAAAAAACAACTGTATACGTGTTCAAGGACAATTATGAATCTGGTACGGCATTATCCGAAGACATGCTTGTTCCGGTTCGGTGTGACTCTAAGATTGTTACTGCTGGAAAAAATGCAGATGTGAAATCAAAATTCGTTACAGGATCGGAGATCACTGAAGTCTTAAATGCAGGTGATCATTTACGTATGGATGTATCGGAAGGAATGCCTTTAACAAAATCAGAATTATTCATCAATGGCGGATCTGATATTGAGAAAAATATCCATACAGGTATGATCGCTGTTACCATCCCGATGGATTCTGTAACAGGAACAGCAGAAGGTATCCGTGAAGGGTCTCATGTCAATATTTATGCAACCGGTTATCAGGGAACAGATGGAACAACCTTATTATTCCAAAATGTGAGTGTAATCGCGGTAGAAAAAAACAGTGCGGGAGTTCTTACTTCGGCAACCGTTGAGGTCAATACGGATCAGTCTTTGAAACTAATTTATGCACAGAATAACAGTACTTTAAACCTTGCCGTTGTTGACAGTGCCGGTTACGAATACACCGAACAGGATGAACCTACTTATACCGGTACAGCAAAAGCAAATTAGAAGGGATCAAAAATGACAACAATTTTATTAGTAGATACCAATTATACATTTACTGCAGATGTGGAAAGCCGGTTGATCTTAAACGAAATTCCGGATCTGCAGATCGTTGCACTCAATAATGTGGATGATGTTTTCCGGATCGTTCAGAATGTCCAGCCGGACAAAGTATTGTTAAATGCTGCAGTCCTTGAAATGTATCCGGATTGGAATTTGACCATCCCTGTCATTTCTTATGCAAGAAATACGGATAGTCTTGCCCTGGCAGCAAAGCATAATATCCCGTGTTATGGGGTAGTAAATACCCCAGAGACTCTTTTGACTGCAATTGAAAACAATTCTTTTGTAACGATTCAAAAAGAACAGCCAAAACCACCCCAAAAGCCAGAACCAGTAAAAAAGCCAGAACCAGTGAAAAAAACGCAGCAGACGTTCACACAGGAAGAAGAGTTTTCTTTTGATGATCATATAGTAGAAACCGCAGCACCAAAAAAACGGGAATATGTAAAAGAAGATCCGATAACTTCCGAAAAACATGCTGTTTATAAGGAACAGATGGTATCAGAGCGTCCGTCTTTTCAAGAAGCAGAACCAAAAAAACCGGTCTATCAGCCTCCGAAACAGGATACAGGCAATAATGCGTTTGATTTGCGGGCACAGCTGGCTCAGGCAAAAGAAGAAGAACGTAGACTTGCAAAAAAGCAGCAGGAGGAACAGGCCCGAAAAGACCGACAACAAATCAGTGAACAGCTGGAACGAAAAAAAGGAAAGGCGAAGGTGATCACTGTTTATTCTGCAAAAGGTGGTGTTGGAAAAACGACCATCTCCTGCGAATTAGCTGTCTATCTGGCACTGACAGATCACGGACGAGGCAAATATAAAGTATGTATTGCCGATTTTAATATCGATTTTGGGGATGTCATGGCTACTTTGTCGTATGATCCAGACCGGTTCTGTATGACAAACTGGGCAGATGAAATCCGTGAAAAATTAGATGCACTCCCCAGGGATGCCTATGGGAATCATACAAAAGAACAGCTGGAATCTATTCAGTACACCGATGTCCAAATGGAACGCTGGTTACAGAAGAACAATGAAAATGGATTATATGCGTTACTGGCACCTACTTCCAATGAAGATTCCATGGATATTTCCGAAGAAGAACTGAAAGTTATGATGCATAACCTGATCTATAATGGAGGATTCGACTTTGTGATCTGCGATACAGGAAATAACACCAGGGATTCTTCTTATATGGCATTGATGGAAGCAGATCAGGTATTTCTTGTGGTAACACAGAACTTTAATACCATGAACTGCAACAATAGTGTACTTTCCACTTTATATAAGGTGAAATTCGATATGAGTAAGATTCATTTGATCGTCAATAAAGTTAAACCAAAAAAATCTGTCGGTATCGGCATGGATGAAGTTGCAGAAGCACTGAAAAATCCGGACACCGGAAGGCCTTATCCTTGTGTTGCGAAGATTAAGGATACCAATGATATCAAACAGGCAAATAACAATGCAGAGCCGTTGGTATACAACCCGTCCCATGAATTTACAAAAAGCATTGGACAGCTTGTTTCTAAAATTGTTGGGGACGATTTTGTTTTGGAACAGCCGAAAAAGAAAAGCTTCTTAGCAAGATTATTCGGTAGTAAATAGGAAAGGAGGCTGCCTTCCATGGGATACTATGGGAGGCATTCGTTTATATGGGCTTAAAAGAACAATCGCCAACTATATTAAAAAACCAGATTCAGAGAAAAGAAGATGAAAAGCAAAAAATCATTGAAAAAGTAGAGTTAGAACATATCCAGCCCACAGATGAAGAGCAAAAAATCGCCTCTGAAGTGATCCGTAAAATATCTGATCTGTATTCCGAAGACCTGATACATAAAGACATTGAGGAACTGGAAACACCTATCAGGAATTCCATTGCAGAAGAATGCAGCTTTTTGGAACTTCCCTTTGAACAGCAAAAGAGAGTGGAAAAAATCGTATCCATGATGATCCTTGGCAATGGACCAATCGAGGAATTCTTACAGGATCCAGAGGTTTCTGAGATCGTGGTGCAACGCTTCGATAATATCGTTGTGGAAAAGCATGGCCTGGTAGAGCCAGTATCTGTCGTCTTTAATAATGAGGAGCATTTGCAGACAATCATCAACCGTATTGTCCAGAAGGTCAATCGCCAGATCAATATCAGCCACCCGATCGTGGATGCGCGTCTGAAGGATGGAAGCCGTGTGAATGCAACGATCCCTCCGGTTTCTCCGGACGGAGCAACACTTACAATCCGTAAATTTTCCAGGAAGGGAATATCCGGACAGGATTATGTGCATATGGGTTCGATGAGTAAAGAAATGCTATATTTCCTTAGTCTGTGCGTCCGTGGAAAACTAAATATCTTTGTTTCCGGAGGTACCGGAACAGGAAAAACTTCGATGCTGAATATGCTTTCCTCTTATATTTCAGACAACGACCTGATCGTGACCATTGAAGATACACTGGAGTTGAAATTACAGCAGAAAAATGTCCGTAGGATGGAAGTTCGGACATCCAACAATAAAGATATGGATACCATTGACCAAAAAGCATTGGTAAAAGCTGCGCTCCGTCAACGGCCGGACCGTATCATTCAGGGCGAGGTCCGTGACGAATCCATTATTGACTTAGTAAGTGCCATGAGTACGGGCCATGAAGGATGTATGAGTACGATACATGCAAACAGTGCGCAAAATATGTGTGATGTACGTATCCCCATCTTGTATTCCTATGACAAACATGCTGACTTTTCAGAAAAATCCATTGCCTTACAGATAGCAGAAGCTATCCATCTAATTGTCCAGTTATCCAGGTTCAGTGACGGAAGCAGGAAAGTTGTTGCAATTTCGGAAGTGTGCGGCGTGGATAAGAACAACAAAGTAATCATCCGGGACATCTTTGCATATGACCGTCAGTCAAGGAATTTTTGCGCTACTGGTTATATCCCAGAATTTTCTATCCGTAGGATTACGGACCATGGCATGTCTGTAGTAGAAAGCATTTTTGAGAAAGGAGCAGAAGCGTGAGTATTGCTATTGTTATTACATTGTATTGCATTGCAGTCCTTGTCTTTGGTGTCTATATGATCGCCAAAGTCCATTTGGAAACCTCCAGGATTACACAGGAAAAAGATCTCATCAGTAAAATTATTGAAAACCGGGAACGAGCGATCCGTCATTCCGGATCTGCTATGAAGATCAACACCTATTTTGCTATTTTGGGATTATCCCCTTTGATCGTTGGTACAATTGTCTATCTGTTCAGTAAAAATGGACTATTTGCTATCCTGATGGGATTTATGGGTTTTTTGACCCCGGATCTGATCTTATATGTGATTCATGGGCAGACGGAAAAAAATTTCGAAGAACGGTATGCCCGTGCATTGGATCAACTTGGATCTTCTTTACGGGCCGGTATTAGTATTTCGACTGCGGTAGAAGATGTCGCTCAATGTAAATTCATCCATCCTTCTATGCGAAAACGTTTTGCAAAACTGTCTGCAGATTTACAGATGGGTATTACTGTTGCCGATGCATTCCAACATTTTGCGGATGATTGTGGAAATGAGGATGCTGCAGATATCGCCCTGGCAATTGCTGTACAAGATACCGTCGGTGGACATGAAGCAGACGTTGTATTGTCGATCGCAAATAACATTGAAGAACGGATCATGATGCGAAGGGAGATTAAAAGTATCTTTGCAGCAACAAGCGCGATGGTATGGATGTTTGATTTCATTGCACCTGGAACGATTCTATACTTCTGTATTACAAGTCCGTCGTATATCGATACGTATTTTCAGGATACCCTGCATATTCTTTTGTTCATTACGATTTTATGTATGCCATTGGTTGGAAGTTTCATCAATCACAAGACTCTACGAAGAGTCCAGAAAGGAGTGTAAAAATGGAAGCGGATGTATTAGTAATTTCCATTTTGATCGGGTTGATGCTTTTCCTGGCCGTTATCAGCATTGCAACAATCCTTTATCAAAAAAATAGTAAAAACACCAGATATCAAAAAGAACATCCGGATGACTGGCTGTTCCATGATTTTAACCACAAAATGTACAGTGCTGTTTATGGGTTTCAAGATCCGGACACAGTAGCACAAAAAATGGGAATCAAAACAGAAAAATATTATCAGAACTGCCGGCTGGTTCGTAAAGAAGCAGACTTGCAGCGACTGGTCATCTGTTATACCTATGGAATCCTTAGTTTGGCAATATTCAGTGTCTTATCAGTGGTTTCTTCCATCTATTTTCTGCTGGTAGGAGTTCTTTTATTTTCACTCTTTTGTTTTTCAGAACAACTCCTTTTAAAAACAAAAGCAGATGATATGAAAGCACAGGTCTCTGGTGAACTGCCAAGATTTTTGGATTTACTTCAAGCAGAGCTGCAGATTGGGATGCCGATTGAGAACGCCATGTTGATCATTTGTGAAAAATTCCCATCCAGGATTTCCAGTGAATTTTTGCGTGCCGTAAATGAGATGCAGATGGGTGCTTCCGGATGGCAGAAAGCCATGGAAAATGTTGCAGAACGATACGATGAGGAATTATTGAGCGATTTCGTCTTAAATGTATCAACTTCTTACTCTAAGGGTATTTCCATCGCTGATACAGTCTCCAGAAAAGCAAATGATATTCGGAATACGAATCTTTTAAAAGCAAAGGAACGTGCTGGAAAAGTTACTAATACGATCCTCCTTCCTATGGCATTGTTCCAATTGATGCCTATGATCGTTTTCCTGATCATTCCTATCATGTCGGAACTTTCCGGATCTTTACTATGATGGGAGGGCGTTATGTTACATATTTCTTATCTTTTATTACTCTTGGTCCTTGCAATTGCATCTGCCTGTGATATCAAAACAAGAAAGATTCCGAACGGATTGATTCTGACCGGTCTTGTTACTGGTGTATTGTTTTCACCGGTCGGAATTCTCACAAAACTTTTCGGAGTGTTATTCTTATTCTTTTTCGGAATGCTTCACCTGATGGGAATGGGGGATATCAAGTTGTGGATGGTGATCCTTTTATATCTTGGCTTTGTAAACAGCTGTTTTATTGTAGCAACAGCAGCGCTTTTACTGATCCTTTATGCAATTTGGAAAAACCCTTCCATCACAAAGGATATCTCTGTTTTTTTTCAATACTTTCTTTACACGAAAAAGATTGGGAGTATTGAGGAAGACGGGTTTCCATTTGCCCCATTCCTTTTGGCATCTACAGTACTTTTCGGCATTTGGAAGGTGGTGGTCTGATGAAGCGATGGAAGAAAGGTGTTGGGGAAATGATCGGTTATACGATAGCCATTCTCTTTTTGACTATTTTTTACTTTATCATCATGAATGCTTTGATCCTGAATAATGCAGAAAATGTCATGGAGGAATGCGTCATGAATATTGGACGGCAAGTCGTAACCTGCGAATCCTTGAAAGATGCACAAGATCGTGTACAGGATGTGGCTAAGTATTATCTTCAAAAAGAAACCAAGGTGATCGATAAAAGTTCCATCAAGGCAACGGTTACTTTTGCTCCCGGCTATAAAAAAGATCAGCGGAAATGGGAAAAAGGAAAGTTTATCCAGGTCAGTGTCACTGCAGATGTCCATGGTTTTACTCAATGGTTCCAAAAACCCAAAACAGTACGGGCAATTTATATGATTGAAAACGGAGGTAGCAGCAGTTGATAAAACGATTGAAAAAGGGAAATGGCGTGTTCCTTTATGGAACTTTTATGCTTCTTCTGATCTATGCCCTTACGATCGGGATCATACAAACCTATGCAATCCGGCAGATGGGATTAAAGACGCAAAATGCAGCGGATTCTGTCGCGGATGGTGTCGCTGTTTATATGACACAACACCAGAGTGCAACATATAGTGAAGCTGCGAAACAAGCGGATTATATCAAAGACCTTTTGGTTGATAAGACTGGGATTAATATTATAGATGTCAGCATCGATCAGAAAGAGTTTGAAGATTCGAAAATCAAAGTAACCTTATCTGCAGGTCAGTGGTATCTTCCCAGTCTGGCTTCCATCCAATGGGATCAAAATGAAACAAAGTATCAAATCCAAAAAACAGCAACTACACAATTTACCTCTGGTGCTTTTGGAACAGGTGGTTCTGCACAAGGACAGGCTGTTGTTGCCTTTGCCCTGCAATGGGTTGGAAATCCTTATGTATGGGGTGGGAATTCCTTAACAAATGGCATTGACTGTTCCAATTTTGTATGGCAGTGTCTGATGCATTGTGGACTTTATTCAGGACCCTATACAACTTCAGCTGGATGGAGGGGGCTTGGGTCTCCGGTATCCAGTCTCGCGGATGCACAGGCAGGTGATATTATCTGTTACCAGGGACATGTGGCAATTTACGATGGGAACGGAATGATCGTAGAAGCGAAAGGCTCAAAATGGGGTATTACCCATGACCGGGCAGCGAATTGCCGTCCAATTCTGGCAATCCGGCGATTTACTACAGATTAAGGAGGCAGAACGTGAGACAAAGATTCAAAAGAGGTAATGGGGAATTCCTTGCAGCGGCCGTGATGAGTATTTTTATTACTTCCATCATGATCCTGATCATTGCAGTCATGCAGATGAATTTTTCCATGAACAATATTTCAAAAGCAGTCACATCTGCTTCCAGGGCGGCTGCCGTATGCGCAACAAAAGCAAATGCCGAAACGTTGACACTGGAAGTTGCTCAGGCATCCATAGAAAACCAGAATTTGTCTGACATTAAAACGAAAGTAGAATATGCAGATACTTCCAAAAAAACGTGGGTCACTGGAAACCAAGTGATTGTTACGGTCAGTTCTCATGTAAGGACCATGGCTCCCTTTCTTTCCGGTGAACGAAGTATCAGTCAAGTGATCACCATCGAGGATTCTGATCAATTAGTCGGAAATAACAACAAACAAAAAATATGGAATTATCTTCTTGCACAAGGTTTTACAGCAGCAGGAGCAGCAGGTGTTATGGGCAATATTCAGAATGAAGCGTACCCAGCTTTTGAACCACGGTCCCTGGAATTTCAGTCTATCCACAAATCCGGTATTAACAGTATCCAGTATACAAGCATGGTCGATAATGGACAGATCAGCCGATCCGAGGTCATATCAAGTTCCAGGTTCGGATTATATTCCGGCGGAAGATATGGTTACGGGTTATGTGGCTTTACAGACCCTACGATTAAAGATTATCTGTGCAGATACACAATCGACAAAGGACTTAGTATTGGCGATCTAAAAGGGCAGCTGGATTCTTTGATGGCTTATCTGCAGAGGTTTTCCCCGAATCTGATCACATTGTTAAAAACGACAAATTCTGTCCCAACAGCAGCAACGGCATTTTTACACGATTATGAACGTCCTGCAAATATTGGCCAGGAACAAGCAGAAAGGACAAGGGATGCGCAGACAATCTATCAGGAGATGATCAATTCTAATTCGTAACCCATTTTTACATACTATAATAAAGGAGGTTATGAGTCATGGACAGATTGAAAAATTACATGCATGATTTCTGGAACGATGAATCTGGAATGGAATTATTGCAGCTGGCCATTGTAATCGTTATTACAGTTGGTCTGATCGGTGTTATGACAACAGTTATGAATACAGTAAGAAGTAACATCAGCAAAGCAAATGATAATGCCAATGACCAGATGCAAGGAATCCTGAATCAGGCAAATCAAGGTAACTAAAAACGCTGCAGTCGAAAGGCTGCAGCCTTTCTTTTGAAGGAGGTTTTTTGTGAAAAACAAATGTATCAAAACATTTTTGGCTTTCCTGTGCTGTTGTAGCATTGTGACTCCTGCTTTGGCGGATACGCAGAATGTGACAACAACTGTTGGAAATAAGACCAGTTTTGTTTCCAATGGGTCGTCTGCCCAGACAAGTTCCGGAAGCGGATCGAATACAACGTCTACTTCTTCGGGTGGAACTTCTACACAATATACACAAGCGCAGCTTACTGCGATCAACGCAAAAAAGGGGTTACGTGCAACAATCCAGAACGTCTTGAACAAAGCCAGAAATGAAGCGGACAAACACGGACTGTATAGTAGCCCAAATTCTTCCATACAAGGTGCAGGATACCAGTTTAGTTCTACACAGTTTACACCGTCACAGATCGCATCCATCCTGAAATATCTGGATCAATTCCATTCGGTTCAAAACCAGGATGGAAACAATGCAAATTACAATGTGATCAGTCCAGTGAATAATCCGATCTTCGGGAATAATAATATGCCTCAGCTGACATTTCAGGCACCTACCTATGAGGATGGTGGAGAAAAAATAGCTCTGATGGACAAGAATGGAAATGTAAGCCTGGTCGTAAATGCTTGTGATGCACCTGCTAACGGCATGACTGATTCTTACCAGGGAGCAACCAACTTAGACGGAAACACGGTAGATGCCAAGTTGTTTGAACAGGCAACACAGGCTATGGCTAAGAAGTTAAAGTTGAATTTTAACGGATTCTTCAATTATGCAGATTATCTACAGGACTCTAATGGTGTGAATTATCTGTTGAAATTCGGGAATACTTTGAATCCACCAATTGATATTCTACACGGAAAGGGGACTCCTTATTCTGATAGTAGGAACTCTATGGGTGGTGTCCGTCCTGACCTGATCAACGGAGGATTTCACGCTTATTATACCCTTACAGATAAGTTCCATTCTTTTTATCGTTTTTCCGGTACCAATGCAATGAACGATTACTGTACGGTAGGCTATATCAAGGATTACCATATTGAAAATATTACGAGGAATGTGATCACCGATGTCAGCCATAAATCCAATGTCCGAAGATGGGTTGTTACCAAGGATGGAGGAAGCCAGGTCGTCATGCAGACGGATAATCCACAACACCAGTTTGATTTCACAGCTGTTGACCCGGGAGAATATACCATTACTGCTTATCAGAAAGTGACTTATACCGTTGCAACACAGATTAAATACGATATCTGTGAATACCTCTTTGACCCTGTTACCAAAGGTCTGCTGTATTTCAATGAAAAAACTGTAGCGAACGGTACCGGTGGGACTGTCAATATGGGAAAAGTTACAAAGGAAGGGTATGTTGCTACCGGAGATGTATTCCGTGTCCATGTCAATGATCTTGGGCAGGTCCAGACAACCAGTCCGTCCACCAATCGAATCGAATAGGAGGAACTTTATGAGAAAAAGAATAGGATTACTTTGCGTGCTTGGAATTTTCATTTTCTCCGGATGTAAGCAGAAAACAGAAGCTGTTTTAGAAAAGCCAGATGATTCTGTACAAGTGGTAGAGAGCAATGTGGTATCCGAAAGTGAACTGGAAGATTATGAGGATACCGAACCGACCCTGGAAGACCCTGGTATGACAGAACTTCCAGATAACACAGTCGTTGATGAAACAGAGTCTTACAGTGGGGAACAGTTACAGCAGATCTTATCGGATGTACGAACAGTATTACAGGATTATACAGCGACGATCTTTACCATTGATAAAGGAACAAAAGATTATACATCCAAGTTAAAGGAGTTTTACGGAACATCAGAAGCATTTTCTACATCAGATATTGAAAAGCTTCCAAATATCTATGAAGCACTGTATGAAGATGGAACAGTGTCTACACCGGAAACTTTTACGGTTAAGTCTTTGACTATGAATACAGATACCGCCCTGCCCAGTGCGAGAGTGATAGCTGTCTTACATGCAGATTTTCAAAATCAGACAGTAAAAAATCAGAAATGCATCATTACCTGTGCGTTTGATCTTTTACAGGAAGAGGAAACATGGAAGCTTCTATCGACCGAGATCCCTTCCATTTATGCAGATACGGATGATTTTCAGACGGGATATCGTAAAGGAAGCTCTGGGAAGATCATTGATATGACCGGAGAAAAACTTTATACTTATTCGTTGTGAACTACTCGGTCATTGAATGGCCGAGGATTCCCGCTTTATCTTCCTAACAAAAAGAAGAGGCATACCGTTAATTTTCGGCAGTCTCTTCTTTTTTTGCAAAACTCCGGAAAAGTTCTTTACAGGTTGATGGAACAGACTCGTCAATTGTTCCTTTTTCATAATCTACAGATAACGAAAACAAATGCTGTCCATCATAAAAAAGATAGTAATTTGCAGTCATTTGCACATTATTTGCTATGTAAGTAACAGTTGCAGAAGCTTCGCTGTCTGAAGTAGAAAAGTTATTCATCATTACATTCTGTTTATTCTGGCTGACGAATTGGCTCATATCTGTTGCTGTCAGGGAGGAAAGATCCTGCGAGGAGTCCTGCATCGTGATCGTGAGGGAAGCATTCGTTGTGTTATCCATTGCCACGATCGCATTTGATGAAGCGCCAACCACCCAACTATCCGGACAACCAAATTCAAAGGCATCAGCTGCGAGATAAGAAAGCGAATATCCTGTTGGGATCTCATCCTGCGGGTCCCATACAAAGGAATCTAGTGCCGTCTGATAATAAGGGAGGATTTTTTCGTAATTCTCATCATTGAAGATACACACAATCCGTATGATGGATGAACGATCCCAATATACTTCTTCGATATAATCATATGTTACATTTTTCTGATCCTGGTACGTAACTTCATAACTGGAGTCTCCCTTCCTGGTGAAACTGACAAACGTCTTTCCGTCCGCTGCAATCTTTGTAGAAATTGATTCTGAAGTCACATTATTGATGTTTGGATCATATGCATAGGTTTCCAACCGTAACGTAGAGCCAGATGCTTTATGGACAAAAGATACCGTATCATTTTCTACAACCTGTGTCCATTCTTTTGGAATGGAGAGTGAGTATTTCATTGTATCATCCGTATAAATTTGTGTTTCAATCGTTTTCGCTTGCTGTTCCTTCTCCTGGGATAGATCTTCCTGCGATACTGTAGTTTCCCCTGTATAAACATCCAGTTTGTCTTTCTGTTGTTTTTGTGTGATAAAAGTGAAAACTGCAGATAGAATAACAATTCCAGCAATAATTCCCTTCCACGGATTCCGTTTTTTAAATCTTTGCATCAAATTCCATCCTTTCAAAAAATATTTACAATTATAGTATGCCGAATCTGTTTCTTAGAAAGACTACAACGAGAAAAACAGAAAGAGATATCCAGCTACCTATCGGCTTCATTCCTTCCAGAGGCTCAAAAGCCTGATGGTAAAAAAAACGGATAGGTGGAAAGAAAAAACGTACTGGCAGCAAGGATAGTTTTGTATACAGTCCAACATACGAAAAGTAAAAGGACATCCAACTACTTATCGATTTTCTTCTTTCAGAAGGCACAAAAGAGTAGAAAGGGAGAAAATCGTTGAATGGAAAGAAAAGACGTAGTGGACGAGATATCCATTTCGATTCATTTTGTTCCATTTAGAAAAATCAAAGATGTTCCTAAACAGATCAAAAGATCAAATATCCTGTTTTATTTTAAAAGATCGGAGATAATTCAAAATTAAAATTTGGGATATTTTGATCTTATCAATGATATTCCAAAACTTTTCAAAAGAAATCGGGATCTGTGTGTGTTCTACACACTCATTCTTATTCCAGGTTATTTTTACTCAAGGTATTCTTACTCCCGTTCAATGGCTTGTACGACTAATCGTTTTCTTATCTATACGATTAGAAGTTCAGTTTTTGAATTCCTCCAGGTAGTTTGAATTTCAAAGAGATTCATTTGGTGATTTTTTATATGGAATATGGCAGCGGAAGTAGGATTTGGAAGAAAAGAAATAAAGATAGACAGCAAAAAAAGTCTGTCTCGAATTGAGAAGGCAGACAACAAAATCCAATATGGTGTATTTATTTTTTAGAGCAATGCTTTTTCCAGATCTGCAAAATCATAGGAACGGCTATGCATGTTGGAAGCAAACGCATTTGCTTTTTTCTTCTGAAAACGTGTTACCGCTTCTGCACACCAGTTATTGATGGTCTCATAATTTTTACAGTTTTTGTAGTGATTTCTTTCAATCTTTTCGATCTGCATGTCCACGGCATCTTTTCCATAAGCCTGTGTAAGTAATACATATTCTTCTTTGGTCAGTGTATCACCTTTTTTAGCTGGAAGTTTTTTGGCAGCAGAAGCATTAGGGGAACGGAAAGCGTTGTTTTCCTTGGTATTTCTTTCTTCGATTACATGCAGTTCTTTTTCGAAATCTTGGATGGCTTTCTCTTCAAATTCACTTTTTTTTGTTGGAACTTCTTTTGGATCTGCTGGGATGTTGACGATGATCAAATTGCATTTTCCCTGACCTCTCCGGATCCGGCGGATCAATCCAGCATCTTCTAATTCCTTTAACAGTTTGGCAACCGTTGCCCGGGCATGTTTGATGATCTCCATGATTCTTTCGTAACTGAGTTTTATGTAATATTCCCCTGTTTTTAATTTCCAGTTATTTTTCTCGGAAAGGGATCTGTGATCACATAAGATGTTATATAGGACGATTCCGGAATCGCTCAAGATAATTTCTTTTTTATAAGCGATAGATTTTATTGCTTTTACAAATAATTCTTTGATTGGCATATGTAAGCCTCCCTTTTTCGTAATTGTTCTTGCTCTATGCACCGCGTAGAAAACTCGGCTAATTATAGTATGGTAAATCACCTTTATTTTTTGATATTTTCGGACAGGATTTTGTTCTAGCTCATTTTTGGCATTCTATAGGTAGAGTATTTTTACCGGAAAGGGGGATACAGCAGCCTGCTGTAAAAAAATGACTATGGATGGTATGCGTAACCACAGTGATGAATTCCGCAATCAGATAGATGAAGAATTCGAACTGATTACATTAAATGACGATGGACCGGATAAATTCCGGGAAGTCATGGAAAAATTGCATGAACACGGAATGGATGCTTACGAATGGAGTCCATTAAAAGATCCCATGCCGGATCAGGGATATTTATTTGTTTATCAGGAGGATGCGTTTCCGAAGATCCAGGAAATACGTGGGCGGGAACTTTCCTATACGGATTTTATGTTCTCCCAGTTAGGTATACGTTCGGATGACCTGATGAAGCGGATCGATAATCGGCTAGATTATCTAAAAACAGATCCGGATTATTTTAAAGACTGTATGGAACAGGTCCGACAGGACATGAAAGAGAGTACACTTTCTGATGCCTTTACCACGCTTACTACGAAAGAAGGCTCTTATGATGTGGTTTGGCAGTATGACCGGGATACTGATTCTATTACGATCAGTGACCGAGGTGGAACTTTAACTTCTGATGGGCTGAAGGAATCTCTTATGGATAAAGGCTTTTTTGAGCAGTCTGCTACCGTCCGTGATGTGGAAACCACCCGTTTGGACCAGGCTTATTTTGCCCAGGGGGATAAGTTGGAATGGACGATGCACCGGATCCTGGATGAAAAAAAGTTTGATGGCATAGATTCTTCCACATGGAAAATGGAAGGAAAGCGAGGCTCTTTTGAAGTCCAATTTTCCAGGAATCCAAGAAATGAATTGGTAATGCGGGATCATGACGGAAAATTGTTGGACCGCAGAGATATCAGTGTAAAAGGAAAAGAGATCGGCCTGGATCAGCGATTGGTTCAGGAATACCGGGATGAGCGTGAGCTGGATATCCTGGAACGTATAAAAACAGCGATTGACCCGGAAGCAATGCTTTCTATAGTTGCCGGAGAACGTGGCAGAAATCATGCGGGACCCATCCGCTGGACAGCACAAGGAGAGAAAGACTCTGTTACTTTTATCATAGATGGCAAAAGCGATGGAAGTCCCATCCTGAAGGATGACCAGGATACGGAATATAGCTTTGCAACCATGGAAGAAAAGTTGAACGAAATCGGATATCTGGAAGGTCCGCAGCCGGACCCGGTAATGATGTTTGGTCTGGAGGCAAAAGATCATCCGCAATCCATGGATTCTATCCATAACAATTTTTTTCCGGAAGACCGAGATAAGATCGACCCGAAAGAAGTAGCCGCTATCCGGGAGTCAAACCCATTGTACGGCTATGTAGATGGTAAGGTTGATGTTACAAAGCCTTGCAGCCGGATTCAGTTGGATCATTCTACTGTAAAAAATCTGATGGGAGAGGAATTTACAGATGTAAAGATCAAAGATGTCAAGGCTTACATCCAGAACGGAAGGGCAATGGACGTAGATGGGGCGAAGTTCGGTATTATGAACCGTGTCTATCTGAATGTAGATATTGACCGGGATGGAAAAAGTGAAAATGTCCGCTATCAGGCAGTTGTCCGTACCGATGGTGCCTATATTTATGGCTTTGGAAAGACGGATGGACATCTGCTCCATTATAAATTTCCGGAAGCCGGAGAACGGTATGCTTCTTTAGACCGACTGGAGTTATCCAATCCCTCGAACTGGTTTGGAAAAGAAGTAGGAAAAAAAATGGATGCGTTGGAAAAATCCGCAGACACAGGACGAATCGAACAATTTCAGAAAAGTCCGACCGGACAAGGGCTTGAAGCATATAAGGAAGCAAAGGATTTTATTAAGGCGGAAACCGGATGCGACTCTATTTCAAAAGGACTGAACCATCTGGATTCCCTTTCCGCACAAAAACAGGAAGTCTGGAAAGGGATCGTGGAAAAATACGATACTGCTGTAAAAAAAATTGAATCTACGATCGAGAAAAAATTTGACCAGGCTGCCCGTAAGGTTGTGTCTGAGGAAGTGGATTTTCGTAGAAGCCACGGAAAAATGGATCTGTATTTTGATAAAAAACTGGATTTTTACATCAACCAGAGGAATGATACGATGAATACCAGGGACCAGCTGGTTACATACCGGAATATCAAGCTGGATCAGATGTATGATTTCCAACATGCCTTCCGGGACGCTTCTTTTGCGGTTACAGACCATCTGGCATATGGACATGATGCAGAGGCAAAGGATGCGATCGAAACGGTGTCTGGAATGAAGGATGCATATGAAGATTACAAACAAAAGGTGTCAGATGTTACAAAAGTCCAGGAGCCGATCGCCAGATGTGAGTCTTATCTGAATTTTTGTGATGCCGTGATCCATGATACGATCAAAGAAATGGATTTTGTCGATACTTTTGATATTGACCAATATGATTCCCTGACTTCCATGAAAGAATATGTCTTTGCATCTTCCGATTATACGGATGGAACGGATATGCGGGATTACAGTTCGGTGTACAGCAAAGACCTGGAACTGATCGATACTAAGGAGCTTCAGGATAAAGTGGAAGCATATAACGAAAAACAGGATAATGACTATTTCAAGATCCATATTGGAAAGGATGGCGGAGTCTATACCGATTTTGGTATCCGCCTCAGTTATTCTTATACAAATGACCGTTCCGTCCGCCCACATTATTATGCAGCGGATAAGAATATGAAGATCGAGGCGGCAAGCTACCGGTACAAAATGGAGGAAAACCGGATATCCCCTTATGGAAGGATGACTGTATCGGAAAATGCGCCCATGATCGGCAGGGATGAAAATGCAGATTACACGAATGCCTTTAACGTGTTGCGGAATGAGATCCCAGATACAAGGATCCAGCTTGTGGATGTATTGGAACAGATTGACCGGAACTTTCTCGGGGAACGATCTGCATATCAGTATGATAATGTAGTAGAAGCGGCTGATCTGAAATACAGTGGGGATCCGAAATATGTAGAACTGATTAAAGATATTATGGAACACCGGGAAGATAATTTTGAAAAGATCAAGGAACGGTATGAAGAAAAAGTGGAACAGAAACCACAGGACATTACCATCGAAGAAAAACCGGTAGAAAAACAGCCTGTCATGGTCAGTATGGTCGATACTCCAAAGAAGATGCCGGACTTCATCCGTACAAAAATTGATTTTGGAGGGGAGTTGAATATCCGCAACTCTAAAATGTCCGAGATTGAAAACGAAGCAAAACAGAAGGCTCAAGAGAACGGGACAGACGTTGACAAGGAAAAAGAACAGCTCATAAATGAGATCCTGAAAGATGCCGGACCGGTTGTGGACCGTATGAAGGAACTAGCCGGTAAAATGAATGACATGGTAGAACGGATCGGGAATCCCCAAATCATCCGATCCAATACTTTCTATCAGCAGTACAAGATGGAGTTTGACTTCTGTGCAAAAAAACTGATCGATTCCGGGATCGCTTGGGGAGATGGACAAGTTGTAAAGGAATATGTCAGCAAGGACATGCTCCGCATGGATAAGATGGATGTCTACCGTTCCAATTACATGGAGTCGTATCGTGACAGGATCATTACCGGAGGAGATGAAAAGATCGACACTGACTCTTATATCAAAGGAACTACATATGACTATAGCAAATGGTTTAAATTCGGGGATTTTTTGGCAAAAACCATCTACCGTCCCTATTTTTCCAGTGTAGAACGGAAGGTAGATCGGGAACCGGTAGAGGACCGTTTTGAGAAAAAAGAAGATAAGGAGGAACCTATGCAGGACCATATCACACAGCCAGTAGAGGAGTTGAAAGACCCGTCCACGGAAGAACCTGAAAAAAAGGCAGAAATGGAAAAAGAAGAGGCTGATACAAAAGATGATGCGATGGCATTGGAAGACCAGCGTTTGGATGAAAAAGATGACCCTGATACGCAAGAGGATCCTGTTCCTGAAGATACAACACAGGAAGATACCTGGAATCCAGATACAAATGATAGCCCTAAAGAACCGGATTTCGATTACCAGGACATCGACCTTGGAGAGCAAGACCTCTGGGATCCATCAGAAGAAGGAATTCAGCCGGTAGAATCGTATGAACCCAGTGTGGAAAGCGATACACCGTATGAAGAAAAAGAGGAATGGAATCCAATTGAAGATGTGGATTCGTCCGCAGCATCAGACTCTGACAGCGACCCACGCATTGATATGAAAGCGGATTTTGATAAAGTCTTTGATGGGCACCAGACCACGGATGATGTGTTTGATAAATATGCAGAAGATGTATTTGTGGATGAATCGGTCGATTATGATACGCTTTTACAGGCTGCATCTGATTCTATCAGCGAAAAGCTTTCCCTCGATGCCCCGGACGATGAAAAAGAATACTATCAGCAGGCCTCCGCCGATATTGCATACGAAGTAACAGATTTGGATGGAAAACCGATGGAAAATCTTGACAAAATGTCTTCGATGTTACAGGAAAACGGTATTTCGGAAGAACAGGCAGATGCGTTCCGGGATACAACCAGTGACCGATACGAAGAACCGGAAGTTGACTTCAGTGATGCCGGAGATCCTGCGGATTATGAACCGGATGCTGTGGACGTTTCTGAGACAGATGCGCCAGACCTTACGGAAACTGATCAATTCCTGGATGACCTGGATGCGAGAGCGGACACTGCATCGGATGCTATTGAAGCTGCAGCTTCTGACGGTGTGGATGTGCCAGAAGATGTCTTGGCGGAAGTGCTGGCGGAAGATGATCCTCTGGATGATGCAGATATCTTGGAGCGGTTGAAAAATACCATGATGGAAAATGGCATTACAGATCCGGATGAGGTCGATCATGGACTGTCAGGAGACAGTGATCACACTGGATTTAGTTATGATGACTCTGTGGATTGGTAATAGGAGGTGATTTTATGTGGGAGATTGTTATGATAGTGGTTTTTCTTGTTATTGGGTTCTTGCTCGGATTTTATTTTTATGTTTCAGCTGGCGACAAGGTACAGGTATTCCTTCATCGGGAACCAAAGCGGAAGAAAAAGAATCCAAGAAAAAATATGCTGGAGGAACGGATGAAGAAACAGAACCAGTCCTGGACAGCATTTAATTGTGGACTGGACGATATGGACGAGACAGAACATATCCTGGCTTCCAGGAAAAAAGAAGATCAGGCATATTGCTATCCCAAAAGAAAAGAGGGATAAATCCCTCTTTTTTCCTTATTTTGGAGCTTTTTCACGATACTATAAGTATAGGGGTGGAAAGGAGTATAAAAGTGGCAGATATTAAAGTAACAAGAGACTGTTATATCCCGAAAGAAAACATCAAATTTTATGTGAGCTATAATACAAATTCAGTGATCCTTGATGTGAGGAAAAAGAAAAAGGAAGGGCTGGTGTACGACTATACACATGGGAAACGCATTGGGACTGTGGTCTATCTCCATACTGGGGAAGTCATCCTGACAGCTTTTTCTATTGAAACTTTACATCAACGCATGGAAGGAAGGGAGGATGGATAAATGTATCTGCTATCCGTGATTTTTGGGATGTTACTTGGCGTTGGATGCGCAGTGTTCATCCAAAGAAAGAAAAAGTCAAAGAGATATGGCTTTCCGGCTATTCCGGAAAGAAAAAATTATGCAGACAGTCAATATCTGAATGGGAAAAAAGACCATTCAGCAGAAGAATTTTAGAAAGGGAATTTTTTATGAAAAGAAAAACAATACATTGTATTTCTTCCCTGACGGCTCTCAGCCTGTTATCGGGTACTTGTGCCGTACCAGTGGCAGCAGAGGATATACAGGGAAAGATAGCAATCGTGCAGGAAAAAGAGAAACTGACAGAAAATGACTTAGAACAGGTCTATCATTATTCCTATGAGTCGCTTGGAAAAAATCTGCCTTATACAAAAGCAGATACTTTGTTTTCGGATGGTTTTATGCCGTCTTCCCTTACAGTCGCTGATTGGAAAAACTATGAGGGAGATATTCAGGTTACAGTAACCGATAAAGATGGCAAAGAGACAGTTCTCCAGGCACAAGAAAAAGAAGAGGTCGATCTGACTTCTTATGGGGATGTCCAGAAGGTTGCTCTTCAGCCTGATGGAACGATTGAGGATGATTCTTCTTTCGATGGTCTTTCTGTCAGCGGTAAGGCAGATCCTACGAAAGATCAGGTGAGTACAACACTATCTGTGAAACATTCTGAAGATGGAGAAGAATTTTCAGAGACCACATCCGCTAGTGCCACCACGCAGATGGAAAAGGAAATTTATGAAGCGGGAACACCGGAATTTTCTGCTGAAAAAACAGAACTTGCTTATGGGGAAGAAACTACGATATCTGTAAACGGGATTACCGGAAAAGGAAAAATTCCGGAATCCTATGAAGTCCGTATTCAGATTCCGGAAGGAGTTCATCTGGAGACGGTGACAGCCCCTACTTTTGACCATGCTTCCTGTAAGCTGTATAACGGAGAAGAAGAAATTCTGGATAGTAATGTATCGGATAAGAACATTACAGAACTTACTTTAAAGATCCAGCCGGATGGTGATTTTTCTCAGAAAGATTCTTTAAAACTTCTGGTGAAAGATACCGAAAACTCCAAAGAAAAAACTTCTGTTTCCATAAAGGGCTCTGCTTCTGTAAAAACTGCAACTGGACAGACGATAGAAAATCCCATGAAAGATTTCTCATTACAGCTGTCTTGTACTTACGATATTGGTGTTCCATCCATTACGGTATCTTCGGATAGTGTAGAAGGACATGAAGATGTGTATACAACATATGATGGCTTTCAGGGAAAAGGGCAGTCTAGCAGCTATACTATGCAGTTTACAATTCCACAGGAACTGACAGTGGCTACGATCGATGTCCCGGAATTTCAGGATGCAGACGGAAATGTTTTAGATCGTACCATTACGGTCAACGGGATCCATCCAAGTATTATCAATAAAAAGATCTATGTCTATGATAAAATATCCGATTTTCAGATCACGGTACATAATTATGGGAAAGATTTTAGCCAGACAAAAGCTATGGTAATCCGTTCCACGAACAATGCTTCTATGGATACGACTGCATCGTTTGATACAAATGTAGCTGTTGGATATGGAAATGGTCTTTCGATGAATGCATCTATCCATTCTAATTCGATCCTGTTCAAAAAAGCAGAAGAGATCGTTCCTCCGACCCCAGATCCTGATCCAGATCCTAAGCCGTCCCCGAAACCGAATAAGCCATCTACAGATTCGAAACCATCTACAGATAAAAAAGAGGATAGTAAGAAGGACGATACGAAAAAAGAGGATACAAAAAAAGATACAGACAAAAAACAGGATGCAAAACAAGAGACAGAAATAGTGACTGCCCCTACAACAGATTCAGCTACAAATCTGATCACCGCACCGATCGTCAATCCTTCTAAGGCTCCATCAACCAAAAATAAGGGAAAAGTAAAAGGGACAAGCATTGTCAGTGAACTGCGGACAACTGCAGACGATAGCATGGATACCACAGAAATCCAGGATGATTTTTCAACAGAAACAGCTTCCGCAGCGGATAACGGAGTAGAAGCATCCCCCACACCTGCAGAATCCATTAAAAAATCTGGAGCAGAAGAAGCAACCGAACAGGTGAAAAAAACAGTGGACAATAACCGTGGGTTACAGATTTTCCTGATCCTTGCCGGTATCGTAGCTGCTGGCGCAGCCGTGATCGCCCTGGTATTTTCACACGGTCATAAAAAAGAGGAACCGTCGGAAGAGCAGAAAGAAGAGGAGAACAAATAATGGCATTGTATTTTTGCGGTGCGACTTCTGATATCGGAGTCGGGAGAGAGTTGCAAGAAGATTTTGTCCAGTTATGTGAGTTGGATGATAATAATTTATTTTGTGTGATCGCAGATGGTACAGGTTCCATGCCACAGCGACCACAGCCTGCAGCCATTGTTGCTATGGATATTGTAGAGAATATCAAAGATACCTTTGAACAGCAAAAAGATTTGTTGCTTTCCTGTCCCGGATTTTTTATCCGAAAAGCCATGCAGGATGCAAACCGGATCCTCGGAGCATTTCAAATGGGAAATGAAGAATTGTTTTCCGGATATTCAGCCAGTCTAACCTGTTGTCTTTTTATGGAGAATAAAAGGATCACGATCGGACATGCTGGAAATACCCGTTTTTACCTGATGCGGAATGCGCAACTGAATCTGATCACACACGACCATACACAGGCATTCCAGTTGCTTTCCGAAGGAAAAATCGATAAGGAAACGTATTATGTCCACGATGGCCGGCTGAAACTTACCAGTGGACTTGGCAAGATCATTGATCCGAAGATTGAAATCTTTAACGGACAGATGAAGGATACCGATATCGTCCTTATGACAACCGATGGAATTCATTATGCATTACGCCCGGATGCCATGACAGAGATCATTTTGAATTCCCCGCCGGAAGGTACGGAAGCGACAAAGGCTTTGATCAAGGCAGCTAAGGAAATTGTAAAATATCCGGACAACATGTCTGCAATGATCGTGTATATCCCACAGGTTGAAAAGAAATAGCAGGGCAAAATGCCCTGCTATCATTACTCTTTTTTTCGAAAAGATTGTGGGAAATATCTTTCAAATGTCTCAGGGTCTACTTCATTAAGGAGCGATTGGGACATCATATGCATCACGATCAGGAAAGTCAGATAAAAGGACCATTGTCCACATTTTTGTGAGCTGTTCTCGATCGTTTTGAGCATCCGGCTGATCATTTTTTTGGATGTCCGGACTTCTTCCGGTTTTAACTGCAGCATCTGGTCTTTAATATGTATCAGCATGGTTGTCCTCCATATTTCAGATAGTAACGGTATTTGTAGTAGTGATAAAGAAATTCATCCCTTGCATCCGGGGAAAGAGATTCATGCAACAGATCCAGTGGACACTCATAAAGTAACTGGACCGCATCTAACAACCGGACTTTTCTTGCAAAAGCATTGAATTTTCTTTTATCAGCAAAAAATGCGTACAGCTCTTCCATGGAATGGAAACAGGTATAGTGGTTCAGCGCATATTGGATACATACATGAATGTTATATTCTGCGTATCCAAGCAGGAAAAATTCTTTTGGAAATTTGATAAGTTCCCCCTGGAGTACTTTCTCATAAACCAAAAGGACACGTTGCCTTTTATTAAATGAGATCTGGTCCGGATACATAAAACAGGCCACATAAAACAGGTCTGTTTCCGGATCCAGTTCCGGTGGAAATTTGATCAGTTTGATCAGGCGTTTCATGTGCAGGTGTTCTACAACTTCTGGTGTGAGAAATGTTTTGGTCTGCTGCGGTGTCCAATGCAGGATCCTTTCTGTAATGTACCGTAGAACTTTCCTGAGATCGTTGCTGTTTTGGATACGAGGAAGATATGTTTGTGAAAATTCCTTCCGGTTTCCTATCAGGATCTGTTCATATTCTGTCAGAATGCCAATGTAATTCATAGCAGAATTACCTCCTTATTTTTGTTGTTACTTATAGTATTGTGAAAAACCTCAAAAATCAGTTTTTTTTGGACAGGGAGTTTTATATGCGGAAATATTTGAAGTATCTTTTTATCCCCTTGCTTCTATTTGCCGGTATTTTAGCAGCAAGAGGGTTCTATCATTACCAAAAACAGTATACCGGCGAAGAATGGTTCCAGAAACAGGAATCGTATATCAGTAACCTGCGGACCTATGTAGGGGAAATGGACGATGTGTTTGCTTTGTATATTGCAGGAAGTATCCAGGAAGAGGATTTCTTAAACCATATTTCTGTCCTGCAGGGAGAATTGGATATCATTCAAGGGTGTTATAAAAAAGAACAGGCAGACCATCCGGTCCGGACTGGAACTTATACCTATGAAGAAAAATTAGGGTGCGAAGGAGTCAGCGAAACCATGGACAATTTGCAGGAGATCCTTATCATGGCTCAAGGTAACAGCAGTGATATTGATACTTTATCTTACAAATATCTGGCACTGCATCAAAGCATTATTGATTCCATGGCGAAATACACAACCGCACAGGTCATGATGAAAGCAGAATAGGTTTGTTTTGTATTAGATTCTACACACTATAAGAAAAGGAGAATTTCTTATGCACAAAAAACGTATGATTTTATTTTTTATGTCAGTATCTATAGGGCTGATGCCAATACAGGCATTTGCGGAAGAAACAACTGACCCAATCGTATCTGAAGCGACGGAGGACATTTCAGATCTTTCGGAATTTGATGAAACTACTGTTCCAGACAATTTTGATAGTTCTTTTTCCGCAAAATCGGAATACTTGAATTCCATTATGTCTACGGATGCTTTCGAAGAAATGTATTCCAATATCCAGTCCATGGTGACTACTACAGATCAGACCAGTCTGGCTGATTATTACAAAGAAAATTATGAGATCACCATCCCATCCGGTGATTTCTTTGATGTTTCCGATGTGGATATTACCAGTGGGTATGACAACAGCATTACAAATGCACAGTATCTTGCTTTGGCATATAATTTTACAGAAAATTATAATCAGATGGTGGATGCTAGTGGACAGTCTGGAAACAGTATGCAGATATTTCAGCAGGAGTATGGGGATATTGCAAACAGTCTGAAGCTGGAAACCCCAACCATCCCGAAAGGCTTTGATATGTCCAGCCTGGTATCCTCTGCAGCATCGTCTGTTACTTCCACGTACAAAAGTGCGTTAAACAGCAGCGGGGTTTCCGCAGTCAGGGACAGTATTGATACCCAATGGATCTTTGATAAAGCATTATCCGGTCCTGACAACTACTCTCTGAAATCTTATAAAACACTGCAGTCAATGAACAGCGCCGCCTCCAATGCAAATAACAAAACTCAGTCCAGTCGTTTTAATGCTTCTGTTTCGCATAACAAAGATGCTTATAAAAAACTCAGTGGGGACGTTTTGACAAAATCCCAGAGTGACTTGATGAAAGTGATCGATACCGACAGTTCTTATCTTTTAACAGAAAATGACCGGCAGAAACGGAAGATCGCAAATGGAAAGTTAAAGGATGCAACAAAGGTCAGTGGTAAAGTCCAGCGAAAATGGGCTTGGCTTACAGACCAGGCACAGGATGGCTGGGATTTTATTAAAGGTAACGTAAAAGAAAGTGTCGATGATGTCACGGAGACCGCAGATAAAATATCGGATAAATGGGCATCCTTTACCGGTGCAAAAGATTCTAAGATTTACAAGATCAATGAATTTATGAAAGAACAAGAAAAAAAAGAAAAAAACAAATAAAAATGAAAAGCACTGGGAATGTAATCAAATATTCCTGGTGCTTTTTTGCGTTGCGGTTTGATGAGGAAAATTGGGGACGATTCACCATTCTATAAGTAGAAGAAAAATTTATAGATTGGTGGAGAAATTGGTAAATAATCATGTTATATCTGGTTGAAAAGGAGTAATTAAATGTTAGAAGAAAAATCATGTTCTGGCTGTTTAGAAATTCTTTCCAATGATTTTGAGAAAAATCATTGTGAAATCGTTGAATCTACTGCATCTTCAAGTCAAAAGCCGAGTTGGGATTTTTTATTTTATGGAGCAAGTATTCTTTACCATAAAAAAAAGCCCAATACACGAGACATTGCTTTCGAAAATTTGAAAAATCACCAAATGTATAAAGTTCGTTGTAAGATATGCGGAAAAGTATATTTTATGGATGAAACCTCTTTTTTGTGTGTCAAATGGCGTTCATGTTGCGGTGCAGAATGTTTAAAGCAAACTATATCTGATACTGTAAATAATTATGATAATATTATTACTGTTAGAAATAGTTTAATGTCTAGTTTCAACCAAAAGCAACTAGATATTATCAATACTGTAACTTCTCCGTTGTCATACTATGGATCCGGTCAATATTTTGATTTGGGAATTTCTTATATCTCAGATCTTCATATAGATAAATGCAGAAGAGCTGGAATATCACCAATATCCATGATTAGAATGATTTGCAAACGACTTTATCAGCATATAAATGGTTCGGTAATTGTTTTTGCAGGTGATACGGCGTCTGATCCAGAAGTCGTGATTTCATTTTATAATTACTTTATTCACTACAAGAATTTTATTATGTATCAATCTGAAAAGAAACAGTTTGAAGAATTACACTCGCAAAAAAAGACATTAGAAAAAATAAATATAAAAATTGAAAAACTTACGAAATATATAGAGTTGTTGATGGGAGAGCTACAACAATATATGGATTTTAATAAACTAGAAAAATATCGTAATAGTTTATGCGGTTTTTATTCATGGCAGACGATAATAGAACGATATATGTTTTTAAAAAAATATAAGACAAAGAAATATCCAAAAGAGTGTGATGAACTATTAATGCTTATTGCTCAAAAATTAGATTTATTAAATAGCTTTAAAAAAGAACATTTTTCCGCTTCTCTTATTTACGAAAGGCTTCAAGAAAAGTTAGAAATCAATGATTCTGATATTTTAATTAGTCGATTCCATAAAAAACATTACTTGTTGAGTGAAGATAAGAAAATATTTATTGTTCTTGGAAATCATGAATATAGCTCGTTCAATTCTATAACAGAAGCAGTTGCTTTTTATAAAAGAAAATTGGAGCCTTTTGGTGCTTATGTGTTACACAACGAATATTATGAATTTTCTTATTGTGGAAATGAATTTATATTTTTTGGTGGAACAGGATTTGCAAAATATAATTTTGAGTATAATGCAGATAGTTTAGTGTGTTGCAAGTATTTTACCCGAGACAAAGAAATCCAAGAAACCACGATTTTTGAGAAAAAATATATAGAAGCTAAACACAAAGCGCGAAAGGACATTGCGTGTTTTATATCAATTTTTCACTATCCTGTCCAGGACTGTTTGCAGTTCGCAGACTGTGATGTAATCTATTTTCATGGACATAATCATCAAAACTTTTTTTGTAGAAATGAAACACAAACCATATATGCAGATAATCAAGTGAAAATTCCAAGTTTAAATATAGGATTCAAAACAGCATATACTAATGGTGAATCGAATCCATATTTTTTCCTTGATGACGGTTTGTATAAGACTTCTATAAAAGATTATTTACAGTTCTATAGGTATATAGGCGAAAATATTCAAGGTGATGGAAGTTTATTATATCAGAGATGTCAAAATAACAGAGCGTGTGTTTATGTGATTAAGAGAGATGGATTTTATGGATTTTTTTTGGTGAATGTAAATGACGGACATTCAAAGGGTATATCAATTATAAATGGCGGGCAGACACGAAAAATAACAAAAATGGTAGATTTGCAGTGGCTATTTAACTCATTTGAGGTAATTTTAAAAAAATATCTATCTATTATTGCTCCATACAGATTTGTTCAAGAGAAGATATCTTTCGAATTGAAAATGTTAGGATTTTCAGGGTCCATACATGGATGTATTATAGATATTGACTTTTATCATCATATTATCTTGAATCCCATTGATGGGACTATTACTTATTACTTTTCGCCTTTCTTTGGCATGGTGCGACCTTTGAATTCATTTGACGATGTTTTACGTTCTATTAGTAAATATAGAGAGACAGACATTTCTTCTATTATAGATCAAAGTAATTATCTTATGTTAAAAAATCAAGACACATGTTTTCTTCAGAGATCTGACATAGTTAATAAATCAAACTCTCAGATGACTTTCGTTGAACGCAATGAAGGGATGTATCATATGTCACGCGAAATAAGTCCATTACAGAGACTTTTTTCAGGTCACGTATTGAGAAGATTTGATATTTGTTTGGTTGAATCCTTGGAGGGGAATGATCTAAATAATCTTTTCGAGAATAATGACAAGAGTAATCAGTAAAAAAATATTTTTTTAGAAAGGAGAACTTTGTATGGATATCGATATCATTTCTATATTTAATCCACCCAAAAAAGATGAAAATGAAAAAAATTAAGGATTTGAACGGTTTCCGAAAACCGAGTCAAATTACGAAGAGGACTGTTGCTAATGCATCAGTCCTTTTTTGTCCGAAAAAATCCAAAATCAAAGGAAATTCACCATACTATGATATAGGAGGTGATTTTTTATGTGTGATACTGAAGTAGAATGCGACTATGAAACATATGACCGCCTGGTGGACAGTTTTTCTAAGATGGAATACCAGGCGGAAGAGTATGTCCCGAATGAAGCCGACATGGACCGTTACGTGGAGCATGGAGATGGAAACTATATGGATTTCCTAATCTGGATTATGGAAACTGGGACAGAAACAGAGGAAAACCGGTTTATGCGGAGACGGATCAATGCATATCTGCGGGAACATTTGACATTAACAGATGAGAAACCGGCATGGCTGAAAAGGAGGATGGCGGCAAGGGCTGCCAAAAAGAAAAAATGATTGTTATATATGCTGAAAAACCGGATATGGGAACAAAGATAGCGGCAGCACTCGATGGGATTCCTTTAGGATCCAAAAAAGTTTCCTTTTCAGAGATCGAAAAGTATGAAAAGCAGATCAAAGCACAACGGGCAAAAGACGGGTGTTTTATGATCCGCTACGACCATCAGGAAACCTGTGTGATCTGGGGATACGGGCATATGTGTGAGTTGAAACAGGCAAAAGACATTAACCCCGCATATGCCAAATGGTCCAATATCCCCCTCCCTTATATCCCGGAACAATATGAACTGAAATTAGTGGAAGGCACGAACCAACAATACCGAAAGATCCGCGAAATGTTCCGAAAGGCAGATAAAGTAATCTGTGCAACTGATAATGACCGCGAAGGGGATCTTATCATGGATTACCTGTGTACTTATATGGGATACCATGAAAAATATTGGAGGGCGATCTATTATGAGCAGTCAAAGGAGTCCTTCCAGAAAGCTTTCGCCCCAGAAAATCTGGTTTCCTATCAGAAACGGAAAGCCGTGATCGATGCCGGACGTGCCAGAAGCGCAGGTGATTTTCTTGTTGGTTCAGGGCTGACGGTCGCTATGACCTTAAAATATCCAGGAAATAAAGTATTATCTGTTGGACGCGTGCAAACAGCTGTTCTGGAAATGATCGTTGAACGGGAACGAGCCATTCGCGATTTTAAACCGGAACGTTTTTATTCGGTAAAAGGAAAATTTGTGACTGACGAAAAGGAAGTGTACGAAGGTTCCTATCAGACGAAACAGATCTTTGCACAGGAAAAGGTGCGTGAATTACTCCAAAAATTAAGGAAAGCACCCTATAGTACCGTTGCTGAGATTCAAAAGAAAAAAGCCAATAAAACGAAGCCGTATCTTTATAACCTGCAGACCTTACAGATGGACTGCAATAAAAAGTTCGGGCTGAGTCTTTCCGATACGTTAAAGATCGCCCAGAAGCTTTATGAGGATGGGTATACGACTTATCCGCGTACCGATTCCATGTACCTGCCAAATGATATGGTCCCGGAGATGGAAGAGGTGTTGTCACGGTTAATAGACACAGATGCTTACAAGAAGTACGCGCCGGATCTTTCTGTACAATCTGTCATGGATACTTCAAGACATTATTATGACAGTACAAAGGTGGAAAGCCATTATGCGATCGTTCCTACAAAAAAGACTGCAAAACTGCAGGGTATAGAACAAAAAGTATATGACCTGATCGCACGTTCTGTTTTGTGTATGCTGTATCCGGATGCTGTGGTTTCCAAAACAACAATCCGTACTGCGTGTGATGGGGAAATATTTTTAACAAACGGAACATCCATCGTAGAACCAGGATTTTATACCGTCCTTGGTCTTCCAAAAGAAACCTTTCTTCCGTCATTGACCGAAGGAGAAAAGGTCGATGGAACGTTCTCTGTAGATGAAAAATGGACGGAACCACCAAAACGCTACACGGACGCAACGCTTTTGGCAGCCATGATCAATTGCGGGAAGACTTTGGATGACGAAGAACTCCGGAACCTTATGGCTGGAAAGGCAGGGGAGCAGCCGAAAGGGCTTGGCAGGCCATCATCCCAGGCTTCTATTGTAAAAACGTTGGAAACCCGTGGGTATACGGAAAAACAGGGAAAATCCATTAGACCGACCGAAAAAGGAATGCTGATGATGGATTGTTTCCCAGTAGAAGAATTAAAATCAGCAGTTATGACAGCACAGTGGGAAAAACGGCTGGATGATATCGAACATGGCCTGGATTCCTATACTGCATTCATGAGTGACATGGAAGATGCAGTCAGGACATGGACCAAAGAGATTCTTGATGCTCCAGTCAGAGAAGTATTTATCAGGAGGACGATTATGGAAACAAATTATAAGTGCCCGGAATGCGGCAAGCCGATCGACAAATATCCATGGGGATATGGTTGCTCTGGTCATAAAGAGAAAAGCTGTGATTTTCATATCCGGTCAGAGATCGCCGGTGTGGAGATTCCGGAAAAAGAATGGGATACATTCTTTTCAACTGGAAAAACCGGAATGATCAAGGGATTCAAAAAGAAAGATGGAGGAACATTCAATGCGATGTTAAAGTATGATCCAGGTTCCAAACAGGTAGTATTTGCTTTTGAAAGCGAATCTGATCTGAAGTGTCCAACTTGCGGAAGATCCTTACTGGAATCAGCCAGAACTTATACTTGCCCGGGAACAAAAGACAATAGCTGCGCGTTTGTCCTTTGGAAGCGTGTCTATGACAAGATTCTTCCACAGTCCGTGGTTAAAAAGCTTTTAAAAGATGGAGTCAGTGATCCCGTGTCTGGATTAAAGGGACGGGATGGAAGTTCTTTTACAGCACCGTTAAAACTGGATAAAGAAACCGGCCGGGTAACGATCTACCATGTGGAAAAGGAGTGCAGCTATGTATGCCCGATCTGCGAAAGCCCTATGAAAGAGTATTCCTGGGGATATGGATGTACCGATACAGACCTTTGTGGTTTCCGTGTAGGAAAAAAGATCTGCGCCCATGACCTGACGGAAGATGAGCTGCAGGATCTGTTCGAAAAAGGAGAAACAGATGTATTGAAATTCTATTCCGGAAATAAGCAGAAGGATTTTTATGCACGCCTTGTAGTTGACAGGGAAGAACGAAAAGTCAAGTTTGAATACGATGAATGGTAAAACCAGGGCCGTCCTTTTGGACGGCTTTTGTTTTCTCCCTTTTTTACGATTCTATAGGTATCAGACAAATATTTTATGAAAGGAGGATCTAATAAGGGTCTGAAAAACAATTTGCAAAGAGAGGATTTCAATATGGAAAACATAAGTTTAAAAACAATCGTATCACGGATAATTGGAATGTACTTTATCTTTTTTGCAGGTTCTGAAGCCGAATTTACAACATGTTCTGATTGGTGGTTATTATTTCTAATGACCATCGGATTCGGTTTCCTATATGTATCTACAAAATTCGAAGAAGGAGAAGATTTTTATGAGGAATGAATTCTTGAAAAACGGATACTACTACAATTTCTTCGGGGATCTGATGCAACTGATGCATCGGATCCTTGAAAAACAGGACAATGAAGCGTTGGACGCTTTATACCATATGACAGGAGGGTTTTATCATAAATACCCCCAGCCCTACACATCTGCCGTCTTACTGGCGATTGACCATGAATTGGTCCGCCGTCCTTATCTTTCCCATTTAACAGAAGCACAATATAAAGAATTCCTGAAAGAATATTATATCATGCTGAAAGATGTCCTCGGATTAAAAGCAGAACAGCTATCCAGCGATGATCTTTGTGCGTATGCGCTCAATCAGATGGATACACTCCAGAAAAAGTATCAGAAATATTCCGGTACCAGTGAACACTGGAAGTTTGGATATGATCTTTTACTGGCAGCTGTGGAAGAGGTTGACCGGTTTGTACTGCAAAACGCTGCTTGAATGATCAAAAATATTTTGCTATACTTGAGATGAAAGATAACATTGGAGGTATCTTAATGGATAGTTGTATTTATCATGGTAGTAATGTAGAAGTGGCAACACCTCGGATATTACAAAACGGATTTTATAAAGATTTCGGCTATGGGTTTTATTGTACAAATATCAAAAAACAAGCTATTCGTTGGGCGATTACTAAAAATGGTGCATCGATCCTTAATCGCTATACCTATAAGTCAGATTCGGCATTGAATGTACTTACTTTTCCAGAAATGTCTGAAGAATGGCTGGATTTTGTAGCGCGTTGCCGGCAGGGAATCGAACATAATTATGATATTGTAGAGGGTCCGATGGCGGATGATCAAATATGGAATTATGTGGAAGATTTTACTGCAGGCAAAATTTCCAGAACTGCTTTTTGGGAATTAGTAAAGTTTAACTATCCAACACATCAAATTGTTTTTTGTACAGAAAGAGCATTGCAAACTCTTACATTTAAGGGAAGTGAAAAGCTATGAAAAACATTTATTTTCCAGATGAAGAAATCACCGAAAATGATCTATTCTTTATATGTTCAATGATCGAACGCGTAGCAAGAATCATCCATCAGAGGAATAAATATGTGGTTAATACCATAGGAAAAAAGAATATGTATCATTTGTTGAGCTGTGCTAATGTTCTACATTGTGATAACCCAGTAAAAGTTGCTCATGAATGGATTGAAAATTATCAGCTGCAGAATGGTAATTTTGATATTACAGAGGTAGATCGGGAATTGGTGGAACATATTCCAGATCCTTTGGCAATTGGTGCTGTTTACCAGCGATTAATCACTAACACCATGACTTCAAATGAAGATTATGTGGATGGTATTTTTCGAGTGTATAACAATCCGATTTGCGAAGTAATTGACAATTATAATGCAAGTGCATATTATGAACCATCATATGTAATTGCGAGAGCATACCAGAATGGTGGTTTTTGAGTTCAGAAGAAAGCAGTCAATATATTATTGATTGCTTTTTTCATCTTTGGATATACAGAGAAAACACCAGGAAGATTTGGAATGTATCCGCAAATTCCGGTTAATGGACGCTATGTTCGTGAGTAAAGTTTTCGAAGATAAGAAATGTGCGGAACTTTTGCTGCATGTTATACTGTTAAGAAAGATCAAAAAGGGGATACAACTATGTGCAAGGCGATGGAAGATATGCGGAAAGAAGAACGGATGGAAGCTGAATATGAAGCTCATTTAGCAACTGCAAAAATATTGTTAAAACAGGGTGTCTTATCTTATGAGCAAATATCGGAAGCAACGAAACTATCAATTAATGATATTAAATCTTTGAAAGAGAACTAATCAGATTGACCGGAATATATTCCCGGTCTTTCTTTTTTTTTGTAAAATAACATCCTCCTGTATGACTGTGTTGATTTTTATTATTTTCAGTATACCGACCATGATTCTCCCGACTTTTTTTGATATCCACCGGGTTTTTTGAAAAAGTCCGCTTATTAAGGAAGGTTATGGGCTGCTTTTGAAAATAAGTACTTTTTTCCAGAAATAACCCACAAAAATGAACGAAATAACCCATTCAGCTATGTTTTTCCTACCGTGCAAAAGTCAGGAGTTACCAATTTCCTACCAAAATGCTCTTTCCATAATTTTTCTTAAAAATAACCCCTGAATTGGAAATATTGTTTTCAGTATACCGACCGTAATAGTCCTAATAGAATATCAGTATAGTGACCGTAATAAAGCAAAAATAATAGTATCAGTATACCGACCACAATAAAGAAAGGTTGCGGAAACTTTTTAAAATGATATAATACGAAAAGGAAGAAATCTGACCGGGAAAAATCTCTGTCCGAAAAAATCCAAAATAATTTCAAATTATACATACTCTAAGTAACAGGAAGAGAATCCTGGAAAATAGAGAGGAGAATTCAGATATGAAGAATGTAGAGAGAGCAGCGCTGTTAGCAGCGACAGGAGTATTAGCCGTAGGGATGGCTGGATGTGGAGACAAAAAAGCCCCGACCAAAACAGACCCGGAAGCGACCCAGGAAACCAAAACAGAAGACCAGGAATCCGAAGAAGTATCCTGGACAGAAGCAGATGTAGCAGTGGCAGTGGCCGGAATGGACGATGTGACTGTAGTCCAGGGAGCAAACGAACCAAATCTGCTGCATGGTATCACATACGATGGTGACATTGTAGAAAATATCGAAGCCCAGTCCGATATGGACCTGGACACACCAGGGACCTATAAAGTAACCTATCAGGTAACAGTGAATGCAGAAAAGCTTGCAGAGTACCTGACGGTAGATGATGCATCCACAGAATCTGTAGTGGAAGAACAGGAAAACCTGGATCCAGAGCCGGAAAAGGAAGCAACAAAGGATGATACAGATATCGATAGCGCATATACCGTGGACGACCATCCAACGATCGAGGTCGAAAAAGAAGTCACCGTGGTCGGTAAAGGTACTGCTACGGACATGGCAGACCAGGATCGGATCGTGATCAGTGATGGAAACACAACGGTTGCAAAATCGGACGGAAGTACCGTAGAGGAAGAAGTCAAAGTTCCGGAAAGTACAGAAAAGAAAGGGACAGTGGCGATTGACGCGGTAACTAAGGAAGAAGTATCCGGTGAGATATCAGAAGAAACAGCGCCGGAGGAGACAACGAAAGCAAAAGAGGAAGACTTATCCGAAACAGAAGCTAAGTCTGATACAAAATCCGATAAGAAATCCGAAACGAAAAAGAATTCCAAAACAGACAAAAAAGAATCTGCTACGAAAACAGACAAAAAAGAGACGGTAAAATCTGAAACCAAGGAAAACACAAAATCTGAAACCAAGAAAAAATCTGGATCATCTGGGACGGTGACAACACCTGCTGCCACAGTAAAACCAACGGAATCCACAAAACAGGAAGCTGCTCATACACATAAATGGGTACAGCAGTATAAAACAGAAACCATTCCGGCAAAGACCCATACAGTCCATCATGATGCGGAATATAAAACAGTACACCATGATGCGGTGACGCATGAAGAGCCAATCTATGAAGGACATTATGTTTGCACTGTATGTGGATTAGATATGGGGCGTAGCGAATCTGCTCTCGATGCACATGGAGCTGAAACCGGTCATGGTTATTCAGTAGAACAAGTACAGGTCGGAACAAGAACGGTAACAGATCAGGCAGCCTACGATGAAAAAGTTCTGGTAAAAGATGCGTATGACGAGACGGTTGTAGATACTCCGGAATCGACCAAACAGGTCCCGAATGGATATAAATGCAGTGAGTGCGGAGCAACAAAATAGTAAGAGAAGTCGGAGAGAATCCGGCTTCTTTTTTTTCTGGCATAGGTATGTATTAGAATAGGTAACCGATCCAAATATTTCCGTTTATTCCACAACAAAATACCTATTTTGTCCTGTGTGCAAGATTACAGGTACCTTGTACAAAAAATTACAAAAAAATAGTCATGCAGTTAAGCACAGCTCTACAGCTCTATCAAAATTAAAGGCAGTGTGGTTAAGTAAATACCTTCAAGCTTTTCAAAATTTCTATCATGTCAGGCAGAGTACCACGTCCATAGAAGTTACACACCGCATGGACGTGAATGAATGCCACCCTTTCACTGGTTCCAGATATACTCCTGCACTTTCTGCAGGCTGTTCTCGCTGACACCGGTAACAAAAATAACTGTTTCAAACTGTTCACCATATTTTACATACTATAAGTGTAGAAACTCATGTGTCCCAACGTTCGAAAGACGCAAGTGGTACGGCAGCAAAACTCCAACGCCAGACGGTAAGCCCATGATGTGGTATCTTCACAGGATCATTCCTGTTTCAGATACCCCGTCTACAGGAGCCACGCACCGCATGGGCGTGGAGGCTTCATAAGAAACAAGAAAGGAGAATTGTTTATATGGAAAACAAAGCAAGCAACAATGAAGATTACATGGAAAGCTATGTAATGGATCTGATCTTAATGGATGGAACCAGGGCGGAAGATATCACAGCCTTTTCCAGCAGGGAAGTCCTTTGGCCGTCAGGCATCGTGAAGGATGATTACGGAACGATCGATGACCGGTATTTTTACCCAGGCGATACAGAAGTCGCGAGGGGAATTGTTGGGCATATCGACCTTCCGACACCAGTAGTGAACATCCGTTACATGAACAAAGAGAATCCCGTTTTGTACAAGCTCATCAAGGAATTGACTGAAGCAGACATCAAGGAACTGCTCTATGGAGCGAGTTGTGCAGCGTTCAAAAAAGAAGATGGAAGCTTTGTGAAACTCATCGATCTGGACGATTACAAAGAAGAGAAAGAAAACTATCAGATCCTTTTTGGAAGCGAAGCGATTGCCAATCTGCTCAAAGACTGTGAAGAGAAAGACGAGATCATCCTAACAAAGATCCCGGTTGTCCCGTATTACTACCGCCATAATGACACCAAAAGTGCAGAGGATCTGCAGAGCATTTATAATCAATTACTAGGTAAAATCTTGTATTTCAAGACTTTTGAGGGCAATTTCTGTAACCACTACCAGGAATGGGGAAACAGACAGGTCATTCAGGAAACCGTGGATTCCTTGATCGATAACGGAGGACTGGGTAAGATCAGCAGAGATAACCATGGTCTTCCCTTAGAAACCCTGGATGAGCTTGCAAATTTTTATATGAACACGAAACGAAAAGAACTAGGAACATACCGGTACCCGGTTGATATGAAAAAACTGCGCCATCTGATCGTGCAGCTCAGGGATAGCGACATGGAAGAAGAACTTATGCCATCTACAGAAATCATAGAAATTCTGAAACCATTAGTCGATGAGATCGGTAAGACAAGCTTTGCGGAAAGTTGGGAGGAATATCAAGAGGAATTAAGAAAATGCAGTTTCGAAGCTCTCAGCTTTTTCCTGTCTGATGCAGCTAAGAAATTGAGCATGGGAGAAGTCCTTGCTAGTTTTACAAACTGCATCTTCTGGAACATGGAATTTTACGAAAGGAAAATGATCCTGAGAAAAGAGAATAATTACAGCGAATAGGAGAAAAGGTAGTCATTATGGCTCCTTTTTTCTGTCCGAAAAAATCCAAAATAAAATTTTTTTTTACATACTATGGGTGGAAACAAAAATTTTGAAAGGAGATTTTTTTATGGCAAGAGAAATTGAGGAGCTCATGGAGGCAGTACAAATGCTGGAGGTACTGAATAGGGAAAAAGATGAATTCTCCCTGGATACTTCCATGATACATATCGATACAGATGGGATTAAAAATGAAGTCGTCAACTACTCCTGACGTTGTCAGGAGCTTGATGGAATACCAGTAACTTCTTATAGGAATTACCAGTACACACCAACTTATCCGGATACAGCAGACTCGCCTGTCCCCCGTAGGGTAACAGGTGGAGGTCCGCCAATGACCGGACGGTTATCCCCTGGCGAGTTGCCATGCCAGGGGTCTTGTCACAAAAGGATACCCTGCTCTTTTAACAGGGCGATCCCTCGCGCCAAGATATTTTTTGCAGCATTCGTATCCCGGTGGTGGATGGTGTGACAGTTTGGGCACTCCCACTCCCGGGTTTTTAATGTCAGGTGTTCTTCCCCTTTCATCACATAACCGCATACACTGCAAGTCTGTGTCGTGTAGTTCGGTGGGACTAGGACAACTGTTTTGCCATATAACGCTCCTTTATACTGGAGCATCGTCAAAAAGGTGCGCCAGCCGGCATCGGAGACTGCTTTTGCCAGTTTATGGTTCTTCTTCATGTTTGATACCTTCAGGTCTTCCGCTGCAATGATGTCTTGGTTCTCGACTTCACGTTTGGATAACACATGAAGGTAGTCCTTTCTCTGACGCTGGACTTTCCGATGAAGAAAAGCGGTCTTTTTCCGCTGTTTTTGATAATTCTTACTGGAGGCAAGACTCCGGTTTTCTTTTTTTGCATGTTCCCCCATCCGGCTCAGTCTGTGTTGTGCTTTTGCCAGGCCTTCCTGGGCAGACTGGTAAAACCGTCTGTTCGGGGCATCACCGCCGTCGGAATCATTGACCAGTTCCAGCAGGTTTAAATCGATCCCCTGTCGGCTGCCGGTCTTGGGGAGTAGTCCATAAAACGGCTCTTCAGAGGCGATGCTGAAAGAAGCCCAATACTCCCCGACAGCATCCCGCCAGATAGTGACTGTCCCAATCCGGGTATCGGCTGTCCGGTCTAACAAGTTTGCAATAAGCTTCGGGGAACCGTCAAAACGGATCCTGCCAAGTTTTGGTAGGGTGATATGGTGGCTATCTTCAAACCGCACATTGCTGGTCAGTTCTTTTTTGCTGTTGAGGTAGTAATGCGCGTTCGTCTGGTAGGACTGTTCACTGCTTTTCTTCTTAAAGGTTGGCACGCCACGATGCTGTTCCTTCTGGTTCTTCCATGCCGAACGGTAATTTTTGATGGCATTGGCGATCGTCTGTTCATCAACTTCTTTCCCATACAGGAAAGGCAGCGCATTTTTGACCCGGTTCACCGTATGGGAAACAGAATCTAGGTAATCGATCCGTTCCCGGTAGACAGGGACCATCCCTGCAGCTTTGCCCAGCCGGTAGCGTTCGTTCCCGCAGGCGACCAGATGGTTATAAACGGCACGTTTTGCCCCGTCATTGACAGCGATCAGATGTTTCTGCAGATCTGACGGGTAGATCTTTACCTGTAAGCCGATGTGGTATGGCATCTCTGACATTTTCCGCATGGATGATCCCTCCTTTCTTACTTTTATTATACCACATATGCAGATTGCAAACAACATGGAACTGCTATATAATAAAAGAAAAAGGAGTGATACATATGCAGAAGAAAGAACGGGTCCCTGGAGCGATCCATGAACGGAACTACATCTATAATTTCCACTTCCACCTAATCTGGGTAACAAAGTACCGGAACCCGGCATTCACAACACAGGATCTGGTGGATGATATGAAAGCGATCCTTACCCAGCTGGCAAAAGAGAAAGGGATCACCATCGAAGAGATGGAAGTGATGCCGGATCATATCCACCTGTTGATAAGCTTTAAGCCAAAATATGCCCCTGCAGATATCGTCAAATATCTGAAAGGGCATAGTGCAAAACAATTTTTCATGATGCATCCGGAGATCCGAGACCAGGAGTTTTGGTGCGGTCATCTGTGGAGCCACAATTACTTTATGAGTACCCTGGGGGACATGAGCCGGGAAGTGGTGGAAAAGTATATCCGGAACCAGTATTCCAAGTAAGACGCATTCCTCTCCTGACGTTGTCAGGAGAATCCTGCTGGGATTTTAATTGAAAAAGATAAACAAATTGTGTATACACATAGAATTAAAGCAATACAATCATGTTCATTAAAATATCAGAAATACTATCCAAACACCCAGGTAGAAAAAGCTTTTAATGATATTTTGGGGATTCGATTAACCGTCGAGAACTATGATTTTTTGAGCGCTTTAGAGATCCCCTCTTGTGTAAAAATAGTCGATATGCAAAATGGAAAAGCCAAAGATGATGGTTATCGAGCTGTACATTTATATTATCAAAAAGATCATTTTCATTATCCAATTGAAATACAATTAGCAACTGAAGGGGATCAATTGTTTAACGAATGGATGCATACATATTTTTATAAATATGTGGACAACTATTCCGTAGGATTATTCTTACGAAGGTTGTATGAACAACATATCATTAATACAGAAGAAGATTTTAGAAAGGAAATGAGTAAGTATGTGTTATTTGATTGCAAAAAGATTTGATGAGCCAGGATGCTTTGCCGTTCAGGCAGAAGGTGGAAAGCCTTTAGCGCAATTAGTATCATATCTCGGATTAAAATTATTAGACAAAGGCGTGCAGATTTTAACTGTATCCGATCCAAAAGCATACGGAGAATATAAACCATATACTTTTCTGTCATCGCAGGAAGAATTTATACAGAAAGCTATGAAGATGTAATACCGAGGAAAGACCTGGACAATCCGGGCCTTTCCTTTTTTTTTGCATAAAAATATCAGATTTTAATTTTTTTACCAAAAATGAGACCTGTTTCTACATACTATGATTAGGAAGAAATACTTCCTACCTTTTCCATAAAAAACGGCCCCGTCACCCGGATGGAAAAAATTTGAAAGAAGGAGAGTCTAAGCGATGAAAGTAAAAGAGATTATGCGTAAAGCAACTGCCTTTCTGCTGCTGACGAGTATGAACCTGGGTTCTATCGGTGCAAATACTATCTATGCTGCTGATATAACTGGGGATGGAACAAATGTGGCAACACAGGTCGTCCCGGAACCATTAAAACAGGGGACCCTTGCTGTAAAAGTAAACAGCATCGGCGGTACTGTTGAGATCAACACAGACGGAACGAACGATACCCAGATCATTCGAAAAGAAGCAGATAAGACAACACTGACAGATGCCGCTGGCAATGTAACGGAAGCTGTTGTGACAGATGAAGGCTATGCACTCGTACTGGAAGCTGACGAAGGAACCGTGGTCCATACAAAAGTGACTGGCGATTCCGGCTACGATATCGCTACTTACCGTATTACGACAGATGCAGGTACTGAGGACGTAAATGTAACCGGCTCTGTTGCAGAGAAAAATGTAACGGTAGGAGGAACAACAGTCGTAGAAGTCGGATTTGCAGGTGAACAGGAGGCTGCAAGACCGGAAGCTGTGGAGTCAGTCGTACCGGAAGAGGGAACAGAGGCAACGAAAGAACCTACTGATGATGTAAAAGAAGCAACCAAAGAATCTTCTGATTATCAGGGAGAAAAAAATCTTCCGGAAGGTTCTTATGTCTATGAAAAAGCATCGGATGCTGATCCTGAGATAGATGCACAGATGGTTCCAATCGACAACCTGACTGTAGCCCATACAAGCACTTATATCTCTTATACACCGGCAAGCCTGAAACTGAACTGTCAGGTAAAATACCTGGAACAGGATGGTACGCAGGATATGGATGGAAAGTGGCGTAATGTGTATTGTCTGGACTGGCAGCGGAGATCTCCAAGTGGTACGATCACCTATACAGGATCCGGAACAAGCGATAAGATCTGTTACTGCCTGATGTATGGATCACAGTATTGGAAACAGGAATGTGTATGGCCAAATTACCGAAGCGGTATGGGATGGCAGGCAGATTACTATGTTACACAGATGGCACTCCACGTTGTAAACGGTGAATTTAGTCTTGCCTGGTTTAAACAGGTTTGTACCAACAGTACGATTTATAATGCGGTAGCCAAATTGGTCAATGCAGCAAATGATCCTTCTAATTACACTGGTTTTACTGGTGCATTGTATACCGGAAATGAATATTCCGTATCCAAGACCCATCTGGATAGCTGGTCTGCCCAGACAGAAGATGGCGTAGCAGGATATGGAACCGAATGGGTATCACAGTCTTATGGAAATGCTTCTTATGGAAGTAAGAACGAGTATATCCAGTGGGTAAGCGATTCCTTATCTGGTGCACCGGCAGGAACCAGAGTGATCTGGGAAGACAAATCCTGTGATTCCAGGTTCAAGATCTGGATGCCGGCAGCTGCTTATGAACAGGCACAAAATACCGGATTGAATCTGACAGCAACAATCAACATCAAGCTGCCAAACGGTCTGGGCGGTTGGAGATATAATCCGCAGCTCGGAGCAGCTTACCAGCAGGTAACATTTTTCGAGGCAGAACGGTATGATGCAAAAGCGGTAAACATTACTGCAAGCATCCAGCGGGTGATCAAGGAAGGAAAATTAAAACTCCACAAGAGTTCTTCCAATACAGAAATCACCAATGGAAATCCATGTTATTCCCTGGAAGGTGCTGTTTATGGTGTCTACCAGAATGGAAAAGAAGTTACCAGACTGACAATTGGCGCAGATGGAAACTCTTCGGAAGTAACTTTAAAAGTTGGAAACTATCAGGTAAAAGAAATTTCTGCTCCGAAAAATGGAAGTTATGCGCTGGATACCAAAACGTATAATGTAACCATTGGTTCAGCAAACGTTACACTGTGTGAGGTATCGGATGTTCCTTTAAATGACCCGGCTTTCTTAAACATCACTAAGATCGATGAAGAGGGAAATAAGACTACTGGAACAAGTCTTGAAGGAACACAGTTTACAGTAAAATATTATGCAGGGTATTATGGCTCTACAAAAGAACTTCCCCAAAATGCTACAAGAACATGGGTTCTTCAAACAAAAAAAGTAGGAAATTCTTATATTACAAGACTTGGAAATGATTACAAGGTGTCTGGAGATAATTTCTATACTTCTGACGGTCTTGTGTGCCTTCCATTAGGAACCATTACGATCCAGGAAACAAAGGCTGCTGACGGATATAATCTGGACAACAAGCTCTTGAATAATACTGTTTCTTCAACAGACGGTATCTTCCTTGCGAAGATCCAGAAGAAAGGGGATGCAGTATCCCTGTATTATGGCGACACCAAGATCAATGAGGATGGCTTTACAGCCCAGGATACGATTATCCGTACCGACCTGAATTTCACCAAGATTGATGATAATGGAAAGCCGATGGCAAATATCCCGTTCCTTATCAAAAATAAGGCAACTGGGGAGACCCATGTCATTGTTTCTGATGAAAACGGTGTAGTAAATACTGCAGCTGTTGCACATAGTAAAAATACCAATGGACTGGATCAGTACAGCAATGGAAAGAAGTTCACAGATGAATCCAAGCTGACAGAAACCGCAGGTATCTGGTTTGGCGATGGAAAGGTCAATGATAGCCGTGGGGCACTGATGTATGGCGATTACTATGTAAGAGAACTTGCATGTAAAGCCAATAAGGGTAAGGACCTGATCGAAACGGAATTTTCCGTAAAGGAAGATGGCGTGTCCGTCAATCTGAATCCACAGGTCAACCACGATATTACGATCAAGACAACCGCAACTGACCAGGAAACCGGAACACATACTTCTTCTTATAAGAAAGAGACAACAATTGTCGATAGCGTTTCTTATAGCGGATTAAAACCAGGACGTACTTATGTAATGAAAGGCCAGATGGTCCGGAAAGATACAAAAGAAGTCCTTGCTACCGCAGAAAAAGAGTTTAAACCGGAAAAAGCAAGCGGATCTGTAGAACTTACCTTCACTTTTGACAGCACAAAGCTGCAGGGACAAAAAACAGTCGCATTTGAAACCATTTATTGGGATGAGATTGAACTGCAGTCCCATGCAGATCTGGAAGACGAAGATCAGACCATTTCTTATCCAACCATCAAAACACAGGCAACAGATGCTGCCAGTGGAACACAGGTGGGTGTAAGATCTAAAAAGGATACGATCAAAGATATCGTTTCTTATACTGGATTTTCCAAAGGGGAAACTTATGTAGTCAAAGGAAAACTGATGGACCAGAATTCCGGCAAAGCCATCCTGAATGATGGAAAAGAGATCACCAGTGAAGTAAAATTCACGGCAAAGAAAGCAGATGATTCTGTAGAAACATCCTTTACCTGGGATTCTACCGGTTATAAGGGAACTGCAGTTGTATATCAGAGTGTTTACCTTTTGAAAAACGGAAAAGAATATCCGGTGATCGAAGCAACCAATATCTCTGATGAAAAAGAATCTGTGTATTATCCATCAATCAGCACCAGTGCGAAAGACGGAAAAACAGGAGACCATGTTGGAACTGTAGGCAAGACTACAATTGTGGATACTGTTTCTTATACCAACCTGAAGATCGGACAGGAATATACGGTTTCTGGAAAATTGATGGACAAGGATACGAAAGAAGTATTCCTGGTAAATGGAAAAGAAGTAACTGCAAGTGTAACATTCAAAGCTGAAAAGAAAAACGGAACGGTAGATCTTGTATATACTCTGGATGCTTCCGCTCTGGAAGGCAAAACATTAGTAGTATTTGAGGATCTGCTCCATAAGAAACTGAATGTTGCAAGCCATCATGATATTTCTGATGAAGAACAGAGTGTACATTATCCGAAGATCCGCACTACAGCAACAGATACCAATACCAAAGATCATGTAGGTGTTTCCACTGAGAATGGTACAATCGTAGACACTGTTGCTTATAAGAACCTGGTACCTGGAAAGAACTATACACTGAAAGGTACTTTAATGGATAAGGAAACGAAAGAAGCAATCCAGCAGAACGGTAAAGCAGTTACTGCAGAGACTTCCTTTACTCCGTCCAAGGCAAGCGGAACCGTAGACATTACCTTTACCCTGGATACTTCCGTACTGGAAGGAAAAACAATCGTAGCTTTCGAAAAACTGCTCCATAATAAGGTGGAAGTGACAAGCCACGAAGATATCTCCGATGAAGGACAGAGTGTCAAAATCCCGCAGATCCATACCACAGCAACTGACAGCCAGACAAAAGATAAGGAAGGCGTGATCAGTGAGGAAACAAAACTGACCGATGTAGTTTCTTATAAAAACCTGCTGCCTGGTAAAGAATATACCGTCAAAGGAACTGTGATGGTAAAAACCGAAGATTCTGTAACCGCAGCACTGGATAAGGATGGCAACGCAGTAGAAAGTGAACTGACCTTTACCGCTGAAAAAGAGGATGGGGATGTTTCCCTGGATTTTGTCCTGGATGCTACCAAACTTACCGGAAAAGATGTTGTTGTATTCGAAGACCTGTATTATAAAAATACAAAACTGACATCCCATGCAGACAAGGACGATGAAGGACAGACCGTCCATTATCCGGAGATCCATACGACCAATATCGATCAGAATAGCGGAGATCATCAGGGAACTGTTTCTAAGGAGACTACTCTTGTGGACACCGTAGCATACAAAAATCTGATCCATGGACATGAGTATACCGTAACAGGTACTTTAATGAAAAAGATCCCGGTAGAGAAGACAGAGGATTCCGATAAGAAGGAAGACAAATCAGAAGATGCGGATAAAGCAGATACTGAAAAAGAAGAATCCGGTAAGACGGATCCTGGTACAGAGGATGTGAAAGAAAAAATCTCCTACAAGGAAGAACCAGTCCTGATCGATGGAAAGCCGGTAACTGCATTCACGACCTTTACAGCCGAAAAAGCGGATGGAACGGTAGATGTAGTCTTCACCTTTGATGCGAACAGCATTGCCGGAGAAACGGTTGTTGCATTCGAAAGTCTTTCCTATAAGGATGTAGAACTGACAACCCACACAGACATCAATGATGAGTCCCAGACCGTATACCTGCCAGAGATCCATACCTCTACAGTTGACGCAGAAACAGGTATCAAAAATACTTACCGTGATGGTCATATGACTATTGTGGATACCGTCACATACAAAAACCTGATCCCGGGTAACACCTACACACTGAAAGGTGTTCTGCAGGAGAAGATCACCAAAGAGGATGGAACGGCAGAGGCAAAAGCGGTTACTGCAAAGCTTGTAGAAGCGGATGTAAAAGCAGAGGGTAATGATAATCTGGAGATCATCCCGAATGATTCCTTATCATCCGAAGACGGATCCGTAATCGGACAGACTACCTTTATTCCAAAAACTGCAGATGGAACCGTGGATGTGGTATTCTCTTTCGATGGCAGTGAACTGACGGATGAAGAACATACCTATGTTGCTTTTGAAGAACTGTATTACCAGAAAGAGGACAAAGAAGTATTAGTCCGCACCCACAAAGACATCAACGATGTAGAACAGACACTGACGGTACCGCACATCCAGACAGAACTGCTGGATAAAGAGAGCGGAAGCCACAATGTGCTGGCAGATGAAACTGTTACTCTGGAAGATACCGTGGACTATCAGGGACTGATTCCAGGAAAGAAATACACCATGACCGGTGTACTGATGGATCAGGAGACCGGGGAAT